>Ga0114931_10001975_pt1 | contig 26144 bp, 20 predicted proteins | sample 2SBtaG_FD_89579 | JGI IMG/M metagenome (GOLD analysis project Ga0114931, IMG submission 89579) | Deep subsurface microbial communities from Kolumbo volcano to uncover new lineages of life (NeLLi) - 2SBTROV14_V59a metaG | ecosystem: Environmental > Aquatic > Marine > Volcanic | place: Kolumbo... | reverse complement strand
GTCTAAAATGAGAACGCCATTGCGGCTCATTTTGAGAGCATCGGCAATGCTTCGATCTCCCGGGATCGTTTGCCAGGAAACCACCGGGCCCGGGCAACCCGTGGAATTTTCCGCAATCAGTCTGGAGACAGTTGATTTTCCGGTCCCCGTTTCACCCATGACCAGGATCGGTTCAAGGGAGGCGCAGGCATGGGCAATTTTTTGAAAAACCGGCCGCATTGCCGGGGCTGCTCCGATGAATGTCGATATGGTGCGCCCTTCCTGTTGGGCGGGAGCGGGGTCTTCGAGCATGTCGGCGACCGCCGATCGGAATGCTTCAAAATCGATCGGTTTGTCGAAAAATTCCAAAGCACCGAGTTTGCGGGCGGCGATGGCGTTTTCAATTTCACCGTGGGCGGTGACGACGATGGTAGGAGGTCGCTGCTCGTCCGGTATGGATTCGAGGAGAGACAAGCCGTGTCCATCGGGCAGACCCACGTCCAGCACCAGGCCCCTGACGGCGCCGCCAACGAGGGCCTGCCTCGCTTTGGCCAGAGATGGAGCCGTCTCCGGGATGCCGCCGCATTGTTGGACAGTCGAAGCCAGGGCGAGGGCAAGGGCTCTTTGGTCTTCGACGATGAGGACGCGTTTTGTTTGGGGATCACTCATGCGCGGTCATTTTCAGAGAGAGGAATACGAATACTGACGGCAGCTCCGCGGGATTGCGGGCGTTCCGGTGAAATGGTTCCCCGGTGAGCCTGGACGACTTCCCTGGCGAGGGTGAGCCCGATCCCCATTCCTCCTTCGCGTTCGGAGAAAAAGGGTTCTCCAAAGTGTTCAAAGGCCTCGGTGGAAAACCCCGGTCCCTCGTCGAGAATTCTCAATTCGGCAAAGCGACCAACGGATTTCACTGATGCGAAAATTTTCCCTCCTCGCGGCATGGCCTGAGCGGCATTCTGGATCAGGTTTCGGATGACCTGTTCCATCCGGGATGAATCGGCATCAATGAGAACCGGATCATCGCCTCCATTCTCCGTGATCAGGGAAACGTCCAGGTGGCGGAGAGACGGCCGCATCCGCGCTGCGATTTTCTCCAGGATCAGGCGAAGATCCCGCGGACTCGTTTTTGGCGGTTCAGCCTTGGCGACGAAGAGCCACTGGTTTACCAGATTTGTAATTTGATCGACTTCTTCCTGAATAAGAGAAATCGATTCGGCGTTTTCCCGGAGGTCCATTCCGGAGAGGAGATCGGCATGCATGCGGATGGCGGCGGCCGGGTTCTTCACCTCGTGGGCCAGGCTGGTCGCCACCCGCCCGAGGGCGGCGAGCCGTTCGGAGCGGGCGCGCAATTCCCGCTCCCGAAGAAGCTGATCCCGGGTATCGCTCAGAGAGCTTGCCAGAATCCCGATTTCATCCGGGCGGCGGGAAATCGCTTCGGGGATACAATCTGATTCTCCCTTGCTGGTTGAATGGAGAACCGGCAGCCATGCCGTCAGGTTTTGCAGAGGTCGGACGATGCTGCGCCCCAGTCCGAAGGCCAGAGCGGCACAGCCCAGGGCCAGGCCGATTGTCGGGAGATAAAACGACCATTCGAAAAGGGAAGGGCCGTTGTTTGGTTGACGAATCATCAGGAGCGATCCGCGACCGCCCGCCAGTGGAGCGACTGCCAGCTCTATTCCATGGAAGCGTTGGGAGCTTGCTCGATCCAACTGGGCCATCTCCCTGATTGGGGGGATAATCTCGCTCGGGATGTTTCCCGCTGGTCCCTCGTCGATGAAGAAAGCCACCCTCAGATCAAGAATGTTGGAAAGCTGAGACGCGAGTTGCGGCGAAAGGGGAAATTTAAGGTTCTCGACAAAAGCCGCGTTGCTTCGGGCGAGTCTGGTGAGTTCCACCAGAGAATTTCTTTTTTGGAGCCATGACGTCCACATCAGAAGCAGAGTCGCCGCCAGCAAAAAGAACCCTCCGATCCAAGTGGCCAAATTTCGTTCAATGCTTCTTTTGATATGTCTTTTTTGAGCAATCGTGCTCTAAATGAACAAAATTTTTGCGATAATCAATCACTTTCTTTTTCCCTTTCTCTAATTGGAGCTGGATACCAGGCGAAAGGAGATCGGAATCCGGACCCGACTGGAAACGGGTTGGTTGTCTTTTTCCGCCGGCGAGAATTTCCACTGTCGCACGGCTTTCAGGGCAGCCTGATCGAGCGAGGTGACACCGCTCGATCGGGCGACTGTGAGAGATCCGATTTTCCCGGTATCGGAGATCGTAGCCAGGAGGATGACCAGGCCTTCCTGCTCCTTCTGACGCGCTTTGTCCGGGTATCGCGGGGCGATTTTCTTCAACAGAACGGCGCCGGTGGAGCGCTGTTTTTCCCCCCGTGAGTTTTCGGAATCAGGGGAGCGGGAATCGTCACCCGAAGTGGAGGATTCCGTCGCGGCGGTCGGGGCGGCATCCTGTTTCGTTCCGGGCCGTTTGTCGAACGAAACGCTCTGCTCGAATGCCAGCAGGACTGTCTCAGGCGGGATTGATTCCTTTCCCGTATTGAGCTTGATTTCGTAGCTCGGCGCCCGGTTGGCGATCACGGGAATTGCGGGCGTCTCCATTTGGCGCGGTTCTATCCGGTGATGCTCCGGCCTGTTCTCGATGGTCTCTGGTGGTGAGGCGCCACTTTCTGAAAGGGATGCCACCGAGGGCGGTGGAGCGGTGGAAAATGAAACCTGAAAATCAGTTGCCCGGTGTTCCGCAAATCGGCTGTTCGGATTCAAATATAGAGCCTGGAACACGATAATTCCCCCCAGAGCGAAGTGCAGACAGAGGCTGGCCGCCAATGCTCGTCGCAGCGCATGACCATCCGCCGCCCCGCGAGCGATTTCTCGCCGGGGTAATTCAACCAAGATCAGTGAAGTGAAATTTTTGTGATTCAAAACCCGATTTCCGCTCCGATAAAGAAACTGATTCCCGGTTCGTTTTGACCCGAGCCGTGGGCACGATAAGCCTGGTCAAAGATATTTTCTACTCCTGATGTGATCAGAAAATCATCACAGATCCGCCAGCCGGAGCGCAGGGTGGCGAGCCAGTAACCCGGTGTGCCGCCCGGCGGAATTCGCTGCGTGTCTCCGAGGTCCCTGGTATTGAGGCGGTCGGCCCGGTCGAATGCGGTCACCAGTCCTTCGACCCACCAATCGCCGCTCTCCGATTCCCAGCGGATTCCTCCGTGACCGTTGAGAGGCATCAGTCGGCTAAGAACCTCGTCCTGCGAGATCGGTGTCGAAGTGGGAAAAGTGGACACATGACTGTCCTGATAGGCAAATCCGCCGAAAAGAGACCAGGCTTTGGACAAGAGATAGCTCCCTTCCAGTTCCACTCCCTGCACATGGCCATTCCCCGAGTTCAGCTTGGTCACTTCGTTGAGACCGCCGATGATCCGTCCGGTGGGTGTTCGCAAAATCAGGTCATTCACTTGAGTATAGAAATAGGCGATGCTCCCGGACAGTCTGTTTGTCTGGCATTTCAACCCAATTTCCCAGGTGAGAAACTTTTCCGGGTCGAGGTTCGGTGCAGGTGTCTCGATTTCGTTGCTGCGACTTGAATCGAGCCGGGATAAATCGGAAAGGTTGGGCGCCCGAAAGGCCTGGGAAACGCCACCAAAGAGCCGCAGGTGATCCTCCCGATCGAGTTGCATGGAAAGCCGCCCGCTGCCCACCACGTTTTGCCAGTCATTCTGAATGGAGATTACCTTGCCACTTTGAGGGTCCGCTACTCTGCCGATGTCAACCGCGGCATAGGTATAGCGTCCACCCAGATTCAGGGTGAGGCGATTCCCGATGGGGGTGGTGGAGTTGACGAAGGCGCCCAGCAACCGGTAGGTTCCATCGTCACCTACCGGCCCCTGAATTTGGGCGCCGCCGAAGGAGCCATCGGCATTGAAATCGTTGCGGAACGAACTGACCTCATCCTGATAGTAACTCACACCATAGGACAGATCGCTAAATTGAAGATCCTGATCGAACTGCGCCCACGCCCCATAGCTGTTGACGGTAAAGCCCTGAACATCCATGCGGCCATCGTTGCGTTCCCGGAAACGTTCTTCATCCTGTTGCTGGTGGGAGAGGCTGAGTGTGTAGTGATCAAAAAAGGTGGAATCGGATGAACCCTCCAACTGCAGATAGGAAAGGATGCGGCTCTGATCGAGAATCCGGGCCTGCTCATTGCCCACGGTAGTTCCGGCGAAGGGAACGGCAAACAGCGTTTTATGAACTCTCCACGCATCGTCGATGTGCGACTGCTGGTGGAACAATGTCAGGCGGGTGTCCTCGTCCAAAAAAATCTCCAACTTGGCGTCGGCGTCCCATTCTTCGTACCCGGTCTTGGGCAGAGTGCCCAGTTGTGCGGCCCGGATGTCTCCGAAGTTCTTGAACGTGCCGCCGACGATCAATCCATATTTTCCTGCCTCACTCAGACTGAATTCATTTCGCTGAATGAGGCTGTTTTCCCCGCTCGCATAGCGTGAGTAACTGCGCCCGCCGACAAACTGCCCCTCCTCTGAATACCGGGGGCGCCGGGTCAGCGCCTGAACCGTCCCGCCCACGGCATCGCTCCCGTAGAGTACTGATCCCTGGGATTTCACCAGTTCAATGCGCCTCAGTCCCTGTGAATCAACCGTATTCCAATATTGATTGGGGCCGGAACGAAAGGTCGAGTTGTTCAGTCGAATCCCGTCGATCAGAAACAGATTGTGATAGCCGGTGAAGCCCCGGATAATGGGAGACCCCTGTCCGTTGGAAGTTTTTTGGACCAGCACTCCGGGTGTCTCCTCGAAGACCTCGGGCACGTTGCGCACTGATTGATTCTCGAGGCTTGCCGCGGTGATGGTGTCAACGACGTAGGGCGCCTCAAACTCAAATTGCGCGACTCGGGAGGAGGTGGAAACGATGGCGTCCAGATCAGGTTTGGGCATGGCATCGTCAATGACCGGTCCCCGGAACGACTCAGACACCGCGGGAGAGAGCCTTGTGGGAACGGGCCGGGCTGCTTTCACAACGGTGGTCTCCAGTTCCTCAGCGAAGCCGGAATCCAATTCGGGCGAAAGGGCGTCGTCCTCGGAAAGGGCAAATCCGCCGATGTGGAAGCTGATGACCAACAGGACAGCGCGACATAGCCTGGAAATCTCAGGCACTTTCCCGCGACGACTTGCTGCGCCCCTTTCCGCCTGCGTACCGCCCGATTTTTGTTGGGACAGGTGGCGCCCATACAACCCTGCACAAGAACCTTCACGGGCCCTGGGGGAGTGATCCTCGCGGCGTCTCGCGACGAAAAGTAGATGGAATATTCGGAATAGAGCAGATCTCCTCATTCGAGAAGCAAGGGAAAATTCGTGGATGTTCATGAATTGGATATACCAGAGGAGCGGACGCAGTAGCAACCGTCGAAGGGGATGCCCGGTCCAGGTTTTCGATCTGCACAAATTTCGATCACAAGGATGGACAAAAATTGATCAGGAATCAGATTGACAACCTTTCGGGAAACCAGAGCGAGGCTGCCCCTGTTTCCGGTCCTTGTCTCCGTAAACTCTTGAGTTCCGGCAGCCGCACCGAGTACAGCGCCGTGAAAATAGGGGTGCGGATTCGCGAAGATTTTTGAACGAGTTCAAGGCGCGAGGGAGCCGAACCTGGCGGTTCCCGCTCCCGACTCGATTCATCCGTGCAGGAATTTTTGCGGCGGTGTACTGAGTATCCCTGATCCGTCGAAACACGCTGGTGCGCCGAAATGGTGATCCTGTTCAGAATCGGCGCGAAGCTTCGCCCGGGAGTCTGTCGGACTTACCTTGATTGACTGCGGAAAACGAGGGCTTGGCCCAGATTTCCCTTCGTTTTCGTCATTTGTGTTCCCCCAAACTCCTCCCACTGATGAAAATTTTGGCTCAAACCCAGATCCCCTCGCTCAAACCATCTAAGTCCGACAGACTCCTAGTGTTCGGACCTGTTCCAATGCCCGCTTCACGATCTCCCGTCCGTGACGGCGCCTTTTGACGCAGAACTCACCAGCTTCGCATATTTTGCCAGCACCCCTTTGGTATAGCGAGGCTTGGGTTGCCTCCATTTTTTCCGGCGCTCGGCGATTTCTTTTTTCGAAACTTTCAGGGTGATCTTTCTCGTTTGGGCGTCGATGACGATGGGGTCTCCGTTCTCTACCAGAGCGATCAGGCCACCCACGTAAGCCTCCGGGGTGACGTGTCCGATCACAAATCCATGACTGCCGCCGGAAAATCTTCCGTCGGTGATCAGGGCCACGTCTTTGCCCAGTCCGGCGCCCATGATGGCCCCGGTTGGCCCGAGCATCTCCCGCATCCCGGGTCCGCCTTTGGGACCCTCCATCCGGATGACGATCACATCACCCTTTTTGATTTTTCCGGCGAGGATGGCCTTCAGGGATTTCTCTTCGGATTCAAAAACCCTGGCTCTACCTTCAAAATGGAGACCTTCTTTTCCGCTGATTTTCGCCACCGCTCCTTCCGGCGCCAGATTGCCATAGAGGATCACGAGATGACCCTCTTTCTTGATTGGTTTTTTCAGACTGCGAATCACAGTTTGCCCACCAGGGTAGCTGGCCTTCACTTTGGCGAGATTCTGTTTCATCGTTTTGCCGGTCACGGTGATGCAGTCCCCGTGCAGCATTCCGGCGTTGAGGAGCATCTTCATCAGGGGAAGGGTGCCGCCGATTTCGACCAGTTTCATCATGACGTTGGCGCCGCTGGGTTTCAGGTCGGCCAGAACGGGAACTTTTTTGCCGACCCGGGTGAAATCATCGATCGAGAGTTTCACTCCAGCGGCATCGGCGATGGCGATCAAATGAAGCACGGCATTGGTGGACCCCCCCAGAGCTGTAACAACGGCGATGGCGTTCTCGAATGCTTTCCTGCTTAAAATATCGCGTGGCCGAATACTTTGCTTAAGCAGATTCACCACGGCGACTCCGGCATCGAAACAATCCATCATCTTGTCATCGCTGATGGCCGCCTGGGCTGAACTGTTGGGGAGGCTCATGCCGAGGGCCTCGATGGCGCTGGCCATGGTGTTGGCAGTGTACATACCGCCGCAGGAACCCGCCCCGGGAATCGCCGTCGCCGCGATTTCATTGAGTTCCTTATCATCCATCTTACCGGCGCCGTGTTGTCCGACCGCTTCAAAGACGGATACGATGTCGATGTCCTCGCCATGATGACATCCGGGTTTGATGGTCCCTCCATAAACAAATACCGACGGGCGGTTCAGCCGTGCCATGGCCATGAGGCAGCCGGGCATGTTCTTGTCGCAACCACCGATGGCAACAATTCCGTCCATTCCTTCGCAGCCGATCACCGTCTCGATGGAATCTGCAATCACTTCCCGGCTCACCAGAGAATATTTCATGCCCTCGGTTCCCATGGAAATTCCATCAGATATGGTGATGGTGTTGAACTCGATGGCTTTCCCGCCAGCGGCATCCACTCCTTTGACCGATTCTTTGGCCAGTTTGTCGATGTGCATGTTGCAGGGCGTCACCATGCTCCAGGTGGAGGCCACCCCCACAATAGATTTGGAAAAATCTTCATCTTTGAATCCGACGGGATACAACATGGACCGGCTCGGAGCACGATCCGGACCGTCGAGCATGACGGAGGAAAACTGGCGGTGAGCTTTCTGAATTTTCTTTTTCGGTCGAGAGGTGGTTTTGGCGGTCATGACGATAAAACAAATCCTGTTACAAATAATCTACGCTGTTGCCCGACAATTCGGTACCCTTCCCACATCGTCAAGAAAGAGATGGGAAGTATTTGTGGTGGCGCGGCGATGGGGATGACCGTATCAGAAGCGGCTCAGGCTGCCTCTGAATGTTCCCGCCGAGCCGCGCCGATCAGGGCGCGGGCCTTCCGCTTTCCTTCGTTGGAAAGAGAGAGATTTTTGTTATCGTTTCCGACGAGAAACGATCGGTCTCTCAATCCGCCGATTGCCGAAGTGATGTTGGCCACGGCGGGTCGGCCGAACTCTTTGATGACATTATTGATGTCCCGGCTGGAAAAGCTGTCCTGATTGTAAACCTCGCTCAGGATCAGGGCGGCGAGCAACCCCTGGTCCGCGAGGGTCAGGGGAAACTGATCCTGTTTGCGAAGGATGTCCTCGGCCCAGTCATTCAAACTGGGCCCCTGATCGGATACATCATTTTCTTCGTCACTCGTAAAAGGTGAGTCAGTGGAAAGGTTCGATTGCGACCGAATTCGAACGGCCACCGAAATACTGGCTTCAAGGGCTCGAAGCTCATTCAGATTCAACTCAGGAATCAAAGCAATCACATCGTTCAGGCTGGGTTTACTCATCGCTTGGTTCCAAAATCTACTCGATTTAAGAAAAAAATCGACTAAATACTATGTCATTATTGCCATTTTTTCGAGATAGAAACGCAAAATTAGGAAAAAAGTTCTTGCATTGAGTTAAATTTTTGTTTTATAACGGAGTTTGATCTGTTAATGAGTTACAAACTGCAAACTTTAGCTTAATTTGAGCATGAAAACAATTGAAGAATGTAAGGCGAGGTCGTTGGATGAGTATTTTTCCGAATTGGTGCCGAAACTGAGATTTCAGAGAACACCGGTTTATCGGGGGCAGGCGAGTATCAACTGGAGTCTTTTGCCTGGGTTGTTGCGGGAGGATTTGGCCCGGGCAGAGTTTGGGAACTGGGCGAGCCTGGATGCCGTGCAAATCTCAAAATTCAAAAAACGTTCGGCCGGGCTTCTGGCTTGTCAGCCTCACTCTGAATTGGAGTGGCGGGCCCAGGGGGCTCAGCAGGGATTGCCGACCGCGCTGAGTAGTTGGAGTGAGAACGGAATGGTGGCCCTCTATTTTGCGACGGAGCTTTCTGATGACGAATCTGACGGAGTGGTTTGGCGCCTGTTGCCGGGTGATTCCGGAATGGAAATTTCACAGGATCACGAGCAGGTTCCGGGAAAACCTGGAATCTATTTTCCCCGTTATCGGGATGAGGCGATGGAAAACCAGCGCGTCTGTTTTTTGACGCACGCCCTTCCCGAAGGAGGAGGAACTCCGATGGCGTTTGAAGATTATTATCCGTCCAGCAGAGAGGAATTGCAGTTGTGTCGGATTCGTATTCCCCATGTGGAGAAGGAATCCATTCGGTCGAGTCTGGCGACCATTGGCATGGATGCCCGCTCCCTGTTTCCTGACCTGCGGGGACTCTGCACCCAAATACGCGAGGAAATGTACACCCACACCAACTCGTATAATTGGATTGTTGAGACACTGTAATCCCAAGGCGACCCGTTTACTCCTTTTCCCTTGCGCAGGCGGCAACGAAGCGCGAACACGCCAGCGATTCTCGCTCGACGGACCTGTGTAGCGACGTGCATTGTTCCCCGTTATGAATACCACTCGTCGAGACGTCCTGAAGAAATCATCCGCCGCCGCCATTTTGGCTGCCGCCCCCGCCTTTGTCCGGGGGCAAAATTTAAACTCCAAACTGCATCTCGCCTCCATCGGGTCTGATGGCAAGGGCCTGAGTGATATCAGGGAAATGTCGACTCATGACAGGCAGGAGTATGTGAGCTTTTGCGATGTGGATCTGAACAGGACTCTGAACGTGAAGAAACTTCGTTCCGATGTTCCGATTTATCAGGATTTCCGGGAGATGTTTGAAAAGATGGGTGACAAAATCGATGCGGTCACTGTCTCGACTCCGGATCACATGCATGCCTATTGCGCCATCACAGCGATGCAGATGGGAAAACATGTCTATTGTCAAAAACCCCTGACTCACAGTGTTTGGGAGTCCCGTCAGATGGCGAGGATCGCAAAAAAAACCGGGGTCATAACGCGGATGGGGAACCAGATTCATTCCCACAAATTTTACCGGACCGCCGTGCGGATTGTGCAGTCAGGCGCCATTGGAAAGATTTCCAAAGTGCAAAGCTGGGTGGCGACGCCCGGTCATGGGAGGAGCTTTCATCTGGACCGTCCGAAAGTTTCGCCGCCGGTTCCCGATTCCCTGAATTGGGATGAGTGGATTGGGGTGGCCCCCATGCGGCCCTACGGAGGCGATCGGGTTTACGCTCCCTGGGCGTGGCGCGACTGGCAGGATTTTGGCAGCGGCGCCATCGGGGACTTTGGCTGTCACATTCTGGATCCGGTATACACGGCACTGAATATTTCCAGCTATGCGGACAATTTTTACGCGGATCATACGGGCATGAATGATGAAGTTTGGCCTGCCCAGACGACTTACAGTTTCACGGTGAAAGGAACGGAATACACGGCGGGCAAAGAATTGAAAATTACCTGGAATGATGGCGGACGCCGCCCCAGTCGCAGCGGATCGCATCTGCCGGCGAATGAAGGTTTGCCGCCCAGCGGCTCGCTTCTGGTTGGTGAAACCGGGACTCTGGTCATTCCCCATGTGCAGGCGCCCCGGGTGTATCGTCCCGGCAAGGGAATGGTGAACGATTACGAAATGGCTCCCAATGGAAATCATTACCATGGTTGGATCGACGGTTGCCTGGACAACAAGCAACCCAGCGATGGGTTTGCCTATGGAGCTCGCTTGACGGAAACGATCAATCTGGCCAACATCGCCGTTCGTTTTCGTAAGGAAAAACTGCAATGGGACGCGGAAAGCATGAAGTTTCCCAACAATGACCAAGCCAACAAGTGGGTGAGCCGTGATTACCGTAAGGGCTGGGATTTGAAAAAAATGGTTCAAGCGTAAGGGTAGGAGAGGCGGACGGAGGGATGCCCTCTTTCCGGCCCCCAACTTTCCGACCGATGAAGCGCCTTGTTATCCTCAACCCAAAGAGTAGGCATGGAAAGGCGCAGGGTGCGTTCAAGCGGATTTTTCCCGGCTTGCGGGAACGGTTTGGCAGCGGTGTCCAGGTGTGTCAGACCAGTGGGCCGGGACACGCCACGGAACTTGTCCGGTCAACCTTGCGCGAGGATGGTGATGGAGGATTCCGGCAAATCCTGGCCGCCGGAGGTGACGGAACAATCAACGAGGTGGTGAATGGCTATTTCGAAGATGGAGAAATCATCAGGCAGGACATCCCGCTCGGAGTGATCAACCTGGGAACAGGGGGTGATTTTTTTCGAAGCATCAACGAGCTGAATGATGACTACGACTCGGCGATCGACCAGAACTGTTTTTCCAAAGTTGACTGCGGCGAAGTAAGTCAGGGGCCCAGCCATGACAAACGGTATTTTATCAATATTTCATCCATAGGGGCAGGAGGTGAAATGCTGGACAACCTGAAGCGATCCCCATTGCAGTCAGGTGCGGTAGCCTATTTTGTTCACACCGTCAGAACCCTGCTGCGGTATCAGCCGAAACCGGTAAAAATTGAGTATGTTGATGATCGAGGTGAGGTCCGGAAAATGGAATCGGATTTGATCAATTTGTTCGTTTGCAACGGACGGTTCAGCGGGGGAGGGATGAAGTGGGCTCCGTCCGCGGAATTGCAAAACGGGTTGTTTGAGTTGACCCTGATTTCCGGGAAAAGAAAGCTTCCTCTCATTACCCACTGCCCGAAAATCTATGCCGGGCGCATCGCTGAGTTTCCGGGCGCGTCCCAAATGCTGGCCCGGGAAGTGACGGTCCGGTATCGGGACTCCCTGTCCCTGGAAGGTGACGGAGAGATCCTGCCATTATCGGAGGACGGGGACATCAAGGATCGGAAAATCTGTTTTGGAATCAGGCCGGGAGAGTTTCCGCTGGTGTTGTAGAGAGTTTCCCAAAAAAGTGTTTCACCACAAAAAGTGTTTCACCAGACATAAGGTATCAAGCTCTTCGTTCGGGTTCGATATTCCCGGTAGCCGGAAAGGTGTTCGCTCAGCAGGCGCTCTTCGATGCGGATTTTCCCCCAGAGAACAATGGCTAAGCCCAGCCAGATTCCCCCTCCTCCACCAGGAATGACAGGCGATGGCGAACATGGCGAAGGTAATCAACAATCCGGAATACATGGGGTGTCGAATGTAATGATAGATTCCTCTGTCACAGAGTGGAGTTCCCTGGTAAGGCTCGGGGGTGATTCGGATCCTGTTCGTTGTCTTTTGCATGGACCAGACTCCTGCCGAACTGATGGCGATTCCCAGAACGGTGGCGGGCCACAACAGCGGAGTTCCGATCAGTCCCCTCAATCCCGCGCCGAAGAGCAGAGTGCAAAAAACAATCTGCAAAGTCATGAGAATTTTTCCCATTACGGGGCCAGTCGGTTGATGATCCAATCGTCCTCCTCACGAGTGTAGAGGAAGCGGTCATGGAGCCGCCCCTTGCCTCCCTGCCAGAATTCGATTCGGCTGGGTTTCAAACGGTATCCACCCCAGAAAGACGGCAGTGGCACCTCGCCTCCGGCAAATCTCCGTTTCAGTCCCTCCAGCTTGTTCATCAGCAAAGCCCGGGAGTCAATGATTTTGGATTGATCTGAGACCCAGGCGCCGATCTGGCTTTCACGAGGCCGGGAGGTAAAGTATTTGAGGGACTCGGCAGTGCTCACTTTTTCCGCAGTTCCCGTAACCCGCACCTGCCGCTCCATCGGGAGCCAGAGAAAGAGCAGGGCCGCGGCGGGGTTTGCCTGCAACTCTTTCGCCTTGGCGCTGCCGTAATTGGTGTAAAACACGAAGCCGCGTTCGTCTAAAAATTTCAGCAACACCGCCCGGGACGCGGGACAGCCATCGAGTCCGATGGTCGATAAGATCATGGCATTGGGTTCGTCCAATTCCAAGTCCCGGGCTTTGGAAAACCACCGTTCGAACTGAACAATGGGATCACCGGAAAGATCTGCCCGGCGTAGTTCGCCACTGAGATATTCTTCCCGCATGGATGCAATCTGTTCTTTGTCGTTCATAAAGTTGAGAAGAAAGACTCACTCTACCACCATCTCACCATTCATCACGGCCCAATGCCCGGGAAACGTACACAAGTAGGGATAGATTCCCGCTTCGTCAGGTGCTTTGATATGAAGCTGATATTGTTTGTTCCGATAGAGCATCGGCGTGTAGTGAAGTATTTCCTCCATTTCGGGAACAAAATGCATTTCCGGCGCCTTCGGGTTGGAAAGCATCCTGTTGACGGCCAGGCCGACTTTTTGCAATGTGCCAACCCGACACAGCACAAAATTATGCGGAATGGAATCGGTGTTTTTGAACTCCAGGGTGATTTGTTCTCCCGCTTTGACTTTGATCTGCTTGGGACTGAACTGAAGCCCGGTTACGGCGTCAATGTGGATTTTTCGACCGGGTTTTCCGTTGGGAACTTTCGGGGTGAAAGGGATGGGCCAGCGAATGGGCAGGGTCAATTTAGTGACTTTTTCGGGACTGGCTTCATAGCCATTGAAAGCGGTAAAGTCGTCAGCCAGGCGCAGCAGGGTGGGGAACAGGTTCACGATGAAATCATCGCCTGTCTTTTCCGATTGCAGATGACCATAGACATGAAACTGCATGGCCGGTTGGAGCTCGGGTATTTCCAGAAAAATACCGCATCCGTCCTTCAACAGGTGAACCGACTTGACGGGAACGGGATCGTGGCCGGGGATGGCGGGTTGTTTCAGGGAATATTCCAGCGACCCGTAACCATCTCCGTAGAGGTAGTTCCAGGTTTGACAGAAAAAATTTTCGGCTTTCACGCTGGTAGCCCTGAGGGGGATTGAGAAATGCAATTCGATCCCGTTGCGGTGTGCTTTCCAGGCCGTGGGAAAGGAATTGTCGGCGCCGGGGAGGTAGCGTATCCGGGCAAAGCAGCCGTCGGTGATTGCATAGTTTCCCCAACCGTCGGATCCACTTACGTAAAGTTGTCCATCAAGCGGGCTGAATCTTCCCCGGTCAATACCCGATTCGAAATCGCCGGGCAGGGGAACAACTGCTCCCTGTGTTCGCTGGCCGTTTTTGCCAAGGTCCCGCAGAATCATGGACCAGGTTCCGGCTCCGAAAGAGAAATGCAGTAATTGGTTCCGGAGAGGTCCCCACTTTTTGGAATCCACAAAGATCTGACCACCGCTGGAGTTGTCAATACCGCGCGGAAGGTAGGCCATAGCCGGAGCGATGGGCGGGCCGTCCTTTTTTGCGTTGCGACCGTAGAAATCGCCGTCACGGACTTCGAACACAGCCGAGGCGGGAGTCCAATCGCCTTCATTGGTGCTGGTGGTGACGATGCCTGTTTTGCTGGCGCCAATTCCGTTGGTATTGCGGAGGCCCTTGGCAATAACCTCGGCGGAACTGCCGTCGGGGGCGACTTTTATGACACCCGTATTTGCCGCGACGAAGTAAAAGTAGCCATTCCCGTCGTGCTGAAGTCCGGTGTAGAAATCATGAGCACCGGGCGAAGATGGAAAAACGTCGCAAAAGTTTTCGTAAAAATCGATTTCGCCGTCGCCGTTTTCGTCGTGCAAGCGGGAAATTCGATCCCGACCGACGACGTAGATTGTGTCATCAAAAATAGAAAGGCCGAGTGGCTGGTTGAGTCCGGTGGCGATCCGTGTCCAGACAACCTTTTTCAAACCGGCATCCAAACCGCTGACCCGCCAGACGTCACCGGCCATGGTGCAGACGGCGGCGTCTCCATTGGAAAAAAAATCGTGTCCCCCAATGAGCATGACAGAGCCAAATTGGTTGTGCAGGGGAACGGGGATGCGGTCGATGGCGAACGGGCTACCCGGGATTTGCCTGCCGATTTTCCCAGTGAGAGTGATGGATTTGTCGGCGTATTTGGCCTGGAAATTTCCGGGGATTGTTCGCACTGTATGAATTGCCAGGGTTCCCTCTTTTTCGGCGGGGATGGAAACGAACATTTTTCCATTTTTCTCGAACTGAAAAACGACCCCCTCAGTTGTTCGGAGGTGTCCCAGGTATTGTGAACCCCTGGGTATTCCAGCATCAATGTTGCTGGCAATAATTTTTCCGCCCGGTGTGATACCACCTCCGATCCCCCAGCGGTTCGGGTTGAAGTGGATGAAATCGCCTTTCCACACATGAGTGTAACTCAGAGTCTCCGGGTCAAAGGCGCAGTGCAGATCATCATTCAAACTCACCGCAATTGCCCGCGGCCAGGCCTGTTTTCCGACTCGAAGAATCCCGCTGAACACAGGGCCGTGATCCATGATGTCGAATCGGCGGTCGCGGTAGGAGTTTTTGTGAAATTTTCCCCAGTGGCCGTTTTCCATCCCGTCAATTTCCGGAAAATGAGGGAGCCAGGCGGGAAGGGCAATGCCCTTGTTTCTCCCGGCCAGAAAATGAACGGCTTCCCGGCTGTAGAAATGATAGATCCGGTCACGGTTGATGGGATGACTGGCAAACTCGTATCCATAGCCATCTCGCCCACCGGCCGAGGAATCGAATTCCTCCGCCGGTTTGTGGGATGACGGCAAACAGAGAGGCGTTTTCAGATCAAAATCTGATACTTTCAAGCGGCGCTTTTCCCAGTATTCCTTCGGGTGAGTCCCGAACGGGCTGGGAGTAAATTCATCGACGATTCGCACGTCCGGATCGACTCCTTCCATCCCCAAACACCAATAAACCGCATTTACCAACAATTTGCGCGTGCCTGCCGCCTGTAAATCCAGCGAGGCTCCCAGCGTGGTGCAAAAAGCCCGGCCCTTTCTTCCGCCGGGAATTTGGTAGCTTCTGGTCCACGCCAGCGCCTGCATGGGATTGTTCTTGTCATTGGAACCGCCCTTCACCTCATCGGGCGCCTTTTCGTAAGGCCCGGGACCCAGCGCTTGGGAATCCTGTTCCATTCCGGACAGCACCTGTCCTCTCAGCAGAATTTCCACATCCTCACCGGGAATCGGTTCTTTCACCCCGTAGACATCGGTCGCTCCCCAAACATCGCCGGACCGTATGCCTCTGATAATCTGGTGGCCCCGTTTCCCTTTTTCAATGATTCCTCGAGTGCTTTCATGGCCGTGCCACCCATGATGGCTGAAAAACCAACTACCCAAAACCAGGCCGCCAAAGCCCTCGGCCCATTCGGTCCGGGGTCCACTGTATTGCCAGTTGTAATGTTCCCATTTCGACCCCTTCGGAAAACGGAAACCATGATTCGCGGTGCGCATTCCGATGACCGGTCGACCACTTTTCAAATAGGCATTGATTTCCTCCATCTGATCATCAGGCAATGCCCGGAACCGAATGGACATCACCAAACAGTCCGCCGTGCGCAAAGCCTCCATTCCCGGGATATTCGTCAGCACATCCGGATGGATCACTCCGGGCAATTTGGGGTCCTGGGAAAAAAGAACGGTGCATTGGAAGCCGTGCCGGACAGCAAGGATTTTTGCCAACTGAGGAAGAGCCTCTTCTGAGCGGTATTCTTCATCACCGGAAATGAAAACGAGGCGCCGTCCGTAGCCTTCCGGATCGAATCCATCATAGCTTTGCCATTGTTTGGGCGAATTTTTTTCAGTAGAAAAAACAGGGTTGATCAGCAAAAAACAAACAATCCAAATAGAAACAAGCGTCCTCATGCGGGATTCTAGCCAGACGACGATTGAAAAGCAACTCGCACAAATGAGAATCAGCATTTATAAAAATATTAGTTTTTATATTGACTATGAGCATAATGTGGGGAATCTTCTCTTGAGATGAAAATGAAAGTGATCCAAATTCTTTCGATAACTGCCTTGGTCGTGGGGGTGATTGTGTTTTCCATTGCCTTTCGACATGATCAAAAAAGTGTTTCCAAACCGCTGAACGAATTTCTGCTGGAACACATCGTGGACAGCGGCGATCAGAAAAAGAGAGCGGAATTTGCCCCCTACGCGGATCAGCTTGCCTCAACGCTTTCCAGCTATTCCCCGGAAGAGATTGCCAGAATTTTTCCTGGTGTGAAGTTTCCCGGTAGGCCCTAAGAGACTGTGGAAAAACCCTGAAACGAAAAATCTTCTGTTTGGTCGATTGGAATACAGCGGCCTTGCCGGAGGTGTTTTTCAACAGTCTCCTAACCGGCACGCTTTCAATTCTCCTTTTCCAGATCGGATTTCAGTTCCGAAACTGTTTTTTTCTGGTTGGGCAACACCAGCTCCGGTCTGATCTCGCAGAGAGGTTCCAGAACAAACAAACGGAGATGAAGTTGGGGATGCGGCAGAATCAAATTCGGTGAGTCGCGGATCAGGTCCCCCAGATAGAGGATATCGAGATCAATGGTGCGGGGAGCATTTTTCGGACGGACAGACGCTCTGCCCAGTCTCTTTTCGATGCGCTGACAACGGGCTATTACTTCATGGGGTTCGAGATGGCATTCAATCTCCAGAACGGCATTCAAAAAAGACGGCGATCCGGCGGGACAGCCCACCGGTTCGGTTTCATTGATGGAAGAGATCAGGATGTGGTCGCTGCCTTGCCATTCCCCAATGGCCTTGATGGCAGCTTCGATGTTCGCCCTTCGATCACCGAGATTCGAGCCGAGCGCGATCCCCAACTTCCTGATTTTGCTAGCCATCGTTTGTCAAAAAACGAGTCAGCAATTGCAGTAGAGTCGTGATTCCCCAATAAAAACCTTTCAGGGGAATCCGCTCGTCATCCCCATGAAATAGAGAGGCGAATTCGAGACCCTCGGGAAGTTGCAGGGGATAAAATCCGTAGCAGGTGGCTCCCAGTGCGGCGTAGTTGTGGCTGTCGGTGAAACCCGGCACGATACTGGGAACGACGATACCCCCGGGATCACGATCAGCGATCACTTGTTCAATTTCCCGGAATAGCGGTGTATCCGTGGAAAACGAAGTTGGGAGAGATTCCCTGATTACTTCGAAGGCCACCTTTTTCCGGACGGATCCTGTGATCACCTGCTGCAACTCATTCACAAGATTTTCGGCGGTCTGCCCCGGCGCAAGGCGTCCGTCGATTTCCACCGAGGACTCTCCCGGCACCACGTTGATGGATTGAGAAGAGGAAAAGCGTATCGGGTTGGCCGTGTTTCGCAGAATGGCTTCAACGGAAGCACGGTGTGCCGGATTCGATATGGCGAGGGGCAGCAATCGTGGTCCCCAGAATGGATGGGACAAGAGGCGGACGAATTGTCGGGAGACAGTCCTCCGGGGGGCCGCCATGCCCTCCATAAAAACCCGCGCTTCTCTGCTCGGGTGCCAGGGAAGGTCTGCTCGCGAAATGGAGGCAATGGCCTCGGCCAGAATTGCCACCGCACTGTCACTTGTGGGCAGTGAACCGTACCCGGGAGTTCCCTTTGCCGTGAGCCGCAGCCAGGCGACCCCTTTCTCAGCAACTTGTACCGGATAAAAGCGGCGGCCTTTGTGGTGAACAGTGAATCCTCCCACTTCGTTGATGACATATTCCGGATCGTTCCCCAGGAGATCGGGGCGCTCTCTGACCAGCCAACTGGACCCGAGAGCCGTTCCGGCTTCTTCATCCGCGACGGCGGCGAAGATCACATCCCGATTGAGTTGGAGATGATTGCGCCCCAAAAGACTGATTGCCGTGAATGCCATGGCGGCAAAGCCCTTCATGTCGATGGCGCCGCGACCCCAGATGTAGCCATCCTCTTCATGGGCCGAGAAAGGCGGATGTGTCCACCTTTCCGGATCGGCGGGGACGGTGTCCAGATGGCAACTGAGAACCAGCGGACGGTGGACGCGGTTTTTGGCATCCGCCTCCAACTTCACCACCAGATTCGGGCGATTGGGATCCGGTCCGACTATTTCAGGGGTGAATCCTACCGAGGAACAATGCCACGCCAGCAGATCCACCGCCTTGAGTTCATTGCCCGGCGGATTGGACGTATCGATCTGAACAAGCGAACGCAGCAAATCTGAAGCGGATCGCAATTCGCTGTGGCTGGGTTTCAGAATGGCGTGGGCATTCAAAGCGGAGCCAAGCATACAGGGTTGAGGGAGCGGGATCAACTTTCCGATTGATGAAAGAACCGATCTCCCGTTGTCGCAGCTAAACGCAAAAGTCCTCGCGGCTTCCCGGGCCCGTCCTCCACGCCAGATGGTTCACCCCTTTTTCTTCTTCCTCTTCTTCACCTTCGGTTTTTCCACCGGAACGGGCAGTCCATCGCCCGGCTGATACCAGAGTCGCCACGGATCGTTGAGACGCCGCATTTCACCGAGCAAAAGAGATTCCATCTCTTTTCGCTTGTCAGCGTAATTCGGGTCGTCGGCCAGATTGGTCAGACGGGGATCTTCTTTGCCGTGTTCTTTGAGGAGTTCGTTGGGGTTTTCTTTCAGATTAAAGAGTTGAGTCCTTCGAATGGTGCCGTTCATGACATCGTATTGAATCAGCTTCCAGCCCCCTTTTCTCACAGACCGCATTCCGGGCTTGGTTCCTCCATTGTAGCAGCCATACAGGACATCGCGAACCACCTCTTTTTTTCCTGTCAAAACGGGTTTAAAGCTGATTCCCTCGTTGGTTTCCGGCGTGGTGATGTCGGTCAGATCACACAGGGTGCTCAAAACATCGAGCAGGTAAATATTGCCGGTCGCTCGTGTCCCGGCCTTGATTCCAGGACCTTTAACGATGAAAGGGACCCGCCAGGTGTGTTCGTAGAGATTTTGTTTTCCCTGCAGCCCATGGCGTCCGATGGCGATGCCGTGGTCGGCCGTGTAAAAAATATAGGTGTTGTCGAGTTCACCCATGGCTTTGAGTTTGTCCAAAACCCGACCGATCTGGATGTCGATATTTTCCGAACAGGCCATGTAACGGCCCCGCTCATTGCGAATGGTGCGCTCGTCGCGCCTTTCCCAAACTCCGCTCACCGCGATTTCGTCGCGCAGACCGGGATGACCGTGGAAAAAGGGGTGAACCGGAAGGTAGTTGACGGGCAGGGGAGGCTGTTTGGGGTTGGCCGGTGGCAGGCTGTATCGATCCGTGTGATTGACCGATCCATACTTTGCCAAAAGCTCCGGCGTCCCGTCACGAGTGTCGTGAGGGTGGGAAAATCCATAGTAAATCAGGAATGGATTTCTGGTCTTTTTCTTTTCGCGTTCTTTCAGATAATTGAGTACCTGTTTCGCATGCCAGGCGCTTCCCGTTTCGGCGGTTCCCCCGCGTTTGGAAGCATCGTGCCTGACGGTGAATTGTCGGTTGGCGCCCTCGTAGCTGTTGCCTTTTTTACAGGTCCGCATGGTGTCGTAACCGGCGCGGTTGAAAACGGCAGCCATGGTATTTTTTTCCAGATGAGGAGGGCAGTGATCCTTCGCCCCAGGACCAATGGGCAAATGCCAGAGGGTGCGTCCGGACATGATCATGTGGCGGGACGCCGTGCAGACGGCGCCCACGAAGGAGCCCATGTGATAGGCGTTATCGAAAGTGATCCCGTCCCTGGCAAGTTGGTCGATGACCGGAGTATCGAGTCGTGATTCCGGATCATAGACCCGCAGGTCCATGGGTGATTGGTCATCCGATATGATGAACAGAATATTGGGCCTGCCCTCTGGTTCGGCGGCAATTCCCACGGAAACAGCGACGCCCCATAGCAGGATACCGCTGAAAACGGCGCAGGCGGAGGTCCGCAACACGGTGTGATTTTGACTTCTGTTTTTCATTTTGTTTTCTCATCCCTCCAAAGCCACTTCAACATTTCCGGGAGCATCACAGCGGCATGACGGCTGCCATGAAAACCGTGGCCCCACCAGTAGCGATAGTCATATTTTGAGAATTTGAGCGCGGCTTCCATCTGCCGATTGGCCAGAGGCCAGTTGCCGAATTGGTTATTGACATCATTGGTCTCGTCCAGAAGTGCCGCCCGGATCGCTTTGCGTTCCGTTTTCCGGATCAAAGCCGGGTAGATATAGGCGCCCCGAATATCGGTAAAGGTTCCGACCCAGCCCAATACCTTCCCAAACTGATCCGGCCGTTCCCAGGCGACCGTCCAGGCACAGGCCGCGCCACTGGAACCTCCGGCAATCGCTCGCTGTCTGGGATCATCACTGATATTCAGATGGTAGGTTTTGGTGACGGAAGGGATGATTTCTTCGAGAAGAAAGCGCGAATAGAGATCGCCCAGAGAATCATATTCAAAACTCCGGTTGCGCGGTCTCTGTCCGTCGGGCTGACTTTTCATGGCGCCGGGGTTGATGAAAATTCCGATGGTCACCGGCATGTCGCCACTGGCGATGAGGTTGTCGAAAACCGTGGTGGCATGGAGCCCTCCCGCCAAGTCGGGATCGGCATGGCGGACTCCGTCCTGAAAAATCATCAGGGACGCGGGTCTCGACTCGTCGTAGTGGGCCGGGATGTAAACGATGAACTCCCGTTTGGTTTCGGGAAAAATTTTGGAATCCGTCCAGTGATGATGATAGGTTTTTCCGGTGGGAACACCCTTCTTTCGAAGGGAGTCGGGAGGGTATTCGTAATATTCGATTTTGATATTGCCGCCACCGACCTTCTTGCCCGCTGCCGTTTTCAATTCGTAATCGAAAGACTGGCAGTTGCCCATATCCCTGGCCAGCGCGTAGAGATCTTCGTCATCAAGCCGGGTCATTTCGCCGATTTTTGTTCCGTCCGTTTTATAAACGGCGACGGGTTGGGGCGAGGTGACTCCCCAGAGAACGGTGGTTTTTTCAATCCACTTCTGCTTTCCCGTTGCCAGGCCCTGTTTTCCCCAACTGGAGCGAATTTTTTTTGCCGCGGTGGCGTTGTCCTTTCCGATCAGGGCGAGAATTTCCGCCACTGGCGGGGGCCTCCACTTTTTCTTTTCGGCGCTCTGACACAGAGAGGCGAACAACAACCCGGAGACAATCAGAAGGGGCAGTCGTGTCGTGCGGCTGAACAGGGTATGGTTCATCAGGCAACAGGGTAGGTTTGGCTATTGTTTTTTCCAGAATTCCCACTTGGGAGATCCTTTGGGATCGGGCGTGTGAGTCGTTTTTCCCAGACCGAAATCAGCGGGCTGGAGATTGAGATTTTTATACCAGCCCTTTTCTCTGACAAATCCATAAAAACTCGGATCAAAGGGATCGACAAAATCGACATCGGCTTTTTCGGGGACTTGCAAACCGGTGAGGTAGTAAGCTGCGTTGACCAGGAGACGCCGGAGACCTTCGTTCGTGAGATCGACCGAGGCGCCCATGGTGGTGCAAAAGGTTTGTCCGTGAGCCGTTCCGTTCGGGGCAGTGTAAGGATGAAGCCAGGCGAGGGGTTGCGTGGGATGGTTCTTTTCACCATCAATGATTTTTGACAGCGGGTTGAGCGATTCGGTGACCGCGCCGCGGAGAAGAATGGTGTCTGCGTCAGTCAGGTGAATCACACCGTAAACGTCTGTTGGTGTGAAGATGTGATCGACGCTCTGAAGGATGGGATGATCTGCATGGCTGTTTTCCGCAAGGGCTCGAGTTCCCTGGGTTTTGTGTTTGCCATGATGGTTGACCCAGGTTTCTCCCATGATCTTCCGCCCGAACTCCCCGAACTTGAGACCTCCGAAATCTCCTTTGCCATTGAAGGCGTGAGTCGATGTGCGGATACCGATGAGAGGTTTTCCCACGTTGAGAAATCGGGTGATATGGGCCGCTTCCTCCTCGTTCGGTTTACGGAACCGGGTGCCGATGATCATGAGGTCCGCGTCGTCCAGCGCAGCCAGCCCCCGAAGCCCGGCCTGGTTGTTTGGATCAATGTATGTTCCCGTGGGATCCCATGAAAACACCACTGTGCAATCGAAGCCGTGGTGTTGGCTGAGAATTTTTCCGAGCATGGGCATCGATTCTTCCGTGCGGTATTCCTCGTCCCCGGCGACCAGGACGATTTTTTTACCGGACCCGGCTTTGTCGGCCATCCCGGGAAAATGGAGTGTCTTGACGTTCCCGGCCTGAAGGAAAGGCGAGATGGCGAGAAAGACCGCGGCCGAGGCGACGGCGGGGAATAGGGCGCAATTCGATTTCATAGGGAAATTGTATATTGGAATTTGCGGAAAATGTCAGGCGGAAATGCGTGAGGGGGCAGGTGAATGTCGCACGGCGCGGGAAATGGCTTGCCTGCCGTCCGTCCGGCTGAATTTCCTCGCGTTAATCGCGTTAATCGCGTTAATCTTTTGTCGATTTCTTCGAGGGACAATGGCAGCCTCCGCCACAATTGTCTCGGGATTTTTTCGTAAAAAAACGCCGTAGGAAAATGGCCAAGGTCACGCTGATGATCAGAATGACGGCCCAGGTCTGCCAGTCGAATGTTTTCATTAGGTAAATCCCATCCATGTTCCTCCCTGGTAGACGGCCAGAGCCGCAAGATAAGCCAGGGCAGTCATCCAGACGAATTGAAATATGGGCCATCGCCAGGAGTTGGTCTCTCGTTTGACGATGGCCAGGGTGCTGGCGCATTGCATGGCAAACACGTAAAACACCATGATGCTGATGCAGACCAGCGGGGTGAACAGGGGAGCGCCGTCGTCCCGCTTTGCCGTGGCCAGTTGATCTCTCGTCCGGGTGTCGGTGGCATTTTCATCATCGCCTTCCTCCACGTGGAAGGTAATTCGCATGGTTCCGACAAACACTTCCCGGGCGGCGAAACTGGCAAGAATGCCGATTCCGATGCGCCAGTCGTAGCCGAGCGGTTGAATGGCGGGCTCGATGGCTTTCCCCAGCCTGCCGGCGATGCTCCGGGCCTGTTGTTCGGCTGGGCTGGCGTTTTCAATTCTGGGAAAGGTTTGGCTGGCCCATATGAGGATGGAAATCCCCAGGATCACGGTGCCCGCCTTTTTTAGAAACAAGCGGGCCCGGGTCCACATCTGGGAAAGCACGGCGCGGAGAACCGGAACTTTGTAACTGGGCAGTTCCATAATCATGGGGGTGCGTTCGCCATGTCGAAAAATACGATTAAAGATCCAGGCGAAGACAAAGAGCCCAGCCGTTCCCAAAAGGTAGAGGCCCAGCATGATCGCGGTTTTCTTCCATGCGGATACTCCGGGAATGAGGAGGGCGATCATGATCAGATAAACCGGCAGTCGCGCCGAACAACTGGCGAAAGGCGCCACCATGATGGTGATGAGTCGGTCCTTGGGGTTCTCGATGGTCCGGGTTCCCATGATGGCGGGGACCGCGCAGGCGTAGCTGCTGAGGATGGGGATGAAGGCGCGGCCGTTCAGTCCGATCCGGGACATGATGCGATCCATGAGAAAAGCCACCCGCGACAGATATCCGGTGTCTTCCATGATACCGATAAAAAAGAACAGGATCATAATCTGAGGCAGAAAGATGACCACCCCACCGACTCCGGCTATGATTCCGTCGGTAATGAGATCCCGCAGCTCTCCGGGCGGCATGAAGGAACGGACCCTTTCCGCCAGCCAGCCGAAACCTTCATCAATCCAATCCATGGGAATGTTGGCCAGATTGAAAATGGAATAGAAAAGCAGGCTGAGTATGGCGACGAGAATCAGCGGTCCCCACAAGCGGTGGAGGATCCAGGCATCGATTCGGTCGGTCCTGGTTTCCTGATGGGGGTCGGATCGGTCAATGGATTCATCGACCAACTGGCGGACGGATTGGTAGCGTAGTGAGATGAGGCGGTCATTCCATTCACCGTCCTCTCCGTCAGGAGATGAGGCGGACGGCGATGGCTCGGATTGATAGGTCAAGTTGTCGAGAATCCTGCGAAGACCGGGCTTCAAATCGGTCCTGCTCATGGCGATGCGGAGTTCGGCCAGTCCCTTTCGGGCGTTGGCCTGCATGGGGATGACCGGTACTCCGAGTTTTTCGCTGAGAGATTCACAGTCGAAGCGGATTTTCCGGTTTTCAGCGATGTCGGTCATGTTCAGCACCATAATGGTGGGCAGACCGAGGTCGAGAACCTGAGTCGCCAGATAGAGATGTCGCTCCGCATTGCTGGCATCGACGATGCAGATGACGCCCTCGGGCCGGGGAGTATCCTCCCTGTCGCCGTGCAATACATCGCGGAGAATTTCTTCATCGGGCGACTGGGGGTCCATGCTGTAGGCCCCGGGCAGATCGATCAGTTTGATTTTCTCTCCATGCTGGCCGATGGCGATTCCCTCCTTTTTTTCCACCGTGACGCCGGGGTAGTTTCCCACCTTTTGCCTGAGGCCTGTCAGGGCGTTGAACAGGGTCGTTTTCCCTGAATTGGGATTTCCCACCAGGGCAAAGGTCTGCAGTCTTTTGCCGGGGGTTGTTGAAGTGGACACGGTGGCAGGTGAGTTCAATGATCTTGCGAGGTGGATGGTGAGGCCGATGGTTCGACCCTTTTGACCATGATGTGCACAGCGTCTTCTTCCCTGACTGAAAGAAGCGAACCCAGCACGGAAATCTCAAGCGGATCGCCCAGGGGAGCCCGGCGGATGAGTTTGAAAAGGGAGCCGGGCATTAAACCCATTTCACGAAAACGACGCAAAGCCTTTCCGGTGGACAGGAAGTCGAGAATGATGGCGGTGTCTCCGGGTGTCAGTTCTGAAAGCAATTGGGAATTTTCCATCGATCATTGAATGACTCAGAACAGGGGGAAAATCCGGCAAACGCAAAGTCAGTTGAGGGGTTCCACCCAGACGTTTTTCGCGGCGTCCCGGCTGATGCCGAATCGGGACTCTTTGATTTTGCAGAGTACCGAACCGTTGACGTGTTGGACGGAAACGGCGACAGCCTCCATTAATCCGAGTTCTCCCATACGCTGACAAAATGCGGAATCCCCGGTAACTTCGACGACCCTACCTGAAGATCCCCTGGGAAGGTCTGGCAATCGCAGCAGGTTCGAGGTTTCGTCGGGCGACGTATGGTGGGTCATTTGAAAAATGGTTGTGGGTTGTGGGAAATTCTGTCATTTATTGAGACTGTGTCTCAACTTCGCTACAATAGGCGTTTTCTTTCTCTTTGCCAGTCGAAAAATGGAAGAATTGCTGGCGCGAAAGCGTATAACGATTTCTGTTGTGGGGCCGTCGCGCCAACATCCGGGAAAGATTGGTAGAATGGCTGCATCCCGCCATCCGATCAGTCATTCATTCCGCCGGAGTTTTCTGAATGTGGCTTTCAGAGATTCAGAATCGACTCCTCGGCGGGATGAGATGCCGGTTCCGGATATTCAAAGGTAAGGCCTTCGAAATTGCGGATCACGACTCGTTGGTCGTTGTGCTGCAAGACGTAGTCTGGATTCACCGGAACCTTTCCTCCTCCTCCCGGAGCGTCGATTACGAATTGTGGAATCGCATAACCCGTGGTGTGCCCGCGCAGTCCCTCAATGATTTCG
>Ga0114931_10001974_pt1 | contig 26161 bp, 28 predicted proteins | sample 2SBtaG_FD_89579 | JGI IMG/M metagenome (GOLD analysis project Ga0114931, IMG submission 89579) | Deep subsurface microbial communities from Kolumbo volcano to uncover new lineages of life (NeLLi) - 2SBTROV14_V59a metaG | ecosystem: Environmental > Aquatic > Marine > Volcanic | place: Kolumbo... | reverse complement strand
TCAGCGCCAGCGCATGGCTGGCGTGGTCGTGGGCTGCCTTGACGTTGTTGACCGACAAGTAGACCTCGGCCAGGGTGCGCGAACACTCCGACAGCACCACGCGATCGCCCAGCACCGTGGCGATCTCGATGGCCTCCTTGAGGTGTTCCACCGCCTCGGAGCCTTTGCCCATGGCGCTCTTGGCCGCGCCCAGCTTGTACAGCACCTTGGCCAGCGCGATCTTGTCGCCGATGTCCTTGGCGATCTGACGCGCCTCGGAGTACAGCTCCAGCGCCATGGTGTAGTTGCCGTCTTCGGCATGGACGCCGCCCAGATCGGACAGCGACCGCACCATGCCGGCCATGTCGCCGATGTCCCGGCGCAGATCCAGGGCCTCGCGGAACTGCGAGATGGCCGCCTTGAATCCCCCCGAGTCGTGGTGCACCCGGCCGATGTTGGCGAGCGACAACGCGATCGAGCGGCGGTCGCCGATGGCGCGGCGGATGGACAACGCCTGGCGGTGAAACTCGAGCGCCTGAAAGTAGGCGCCGCGCAACCAGTGGACGCGGCCGATGTCGTAGAGGGTGCCGGCGATGCCGCGGCGGTCGTTGGCGCGGGTGAACAGCTGGTTGGCCTCGCGCAGGTGCTGCATCGCGCGGTCGTATTCGCCCTTGCGCCGGTAGATGCGACCGATGCGGCTGTGGGCGGCGCCGCCCTTGGCGCCCAGATCGTACAGCCACGCCAGGCGCAGCATCTCGGTGAACCGGCGCAACGCGTCCTCGGTGCGACCGGTGAGTTCGAGCACGTCGCCCAGATTGTGCAGGGCGTTGAGCCGAGCCATGGTGTCGTCGTCGGCCAGCATGTCCAGCCCCGAGGTGTACAGCCGCACCGCCTCTTCGTTGGCGTAGCGCGCCCGGGCCTTGTCGCCACCGGCCAGATAACAGATCGCCGCGCGCCGTTTGTCGCCGCCGCGATCGTACAGCTGGCCCAGAAATTCGAGTTGCTCTTCGGACCGGCCGGCTAGCTTCGACTCGAGCCACTGGGCGGCCAACCGGTAGTAGCGCCGCTGCTTGCCGGGATCGGTGCTGTTGACGACCAGCTCGCGCTCCAGATTGTGCTTGAACACCAGCTCGACGTCGTCGGCAATGCTCGAGTCTTCCGGTTCGAGCTTGAGCAAATAATCGCGTTTCACCAGCTCTTCGATGACCCGCTCGACCATGCCCCGGGTCGGATCACCGTTGTTCCAGCGGTAGTCCAGGGGCGCGGTGGGCGGCGGCGGCGGCGCATCGGCCTTGCGCAGGTGGGCCGTGGCCTGTTCGGTACGCGTCAGCGCCACCGCGGCGCCGGTCCAGAACACATTGCCGAACACCGCGCCCTTTTCCAGGACATCGCGCTCGTCCGCCTCGAGGTTGGCGATGCGGGCCTCGATGGCCTCCTCGATGCTGATGGGCAGCTCGGTCTCCATCGCGCGGTCCGGATCGAGCTTCCACGTGTCGCCGTCCACGGCGATGGTGCCGTTGGACAAAAACAGCCGCACCAGCTGTTCCATGAAGTACGGATTGCCTCCGGTTTGCTCCACCGCGTCGTCGACGATGTCTTCGGGGACGGCACCGCAGCGCGACAGCAAGTGCTCGAGCATGCGTGCGGCGTCGTCCGGCTCCAGGTTGCGCAAGTCCAGGCGCAGGTGATCGGTGGCGCCGCTGCCCCACTCGCCGTGTCGCACCAACATCTCGGGACGCGCGCACGCGACCAGCACCACTGGCGAGCCGCCCAGGGCCGCGCCGAGATCCGACAGGGTCTCCAGCGTGTCGTCATCGGCCCACTGCAACGCGTCGAACACCAGCAGCAGCGGACTGCGCTGGGCATCGACCTCCAAAAACCGGCGCAGCACGGTCCTGGCGATCTCGTCGTGCTGCTTGGGATTTTCGTTGAGCACGCGAACGAACGGCGAGTCCGGGAAGTGCAGATCCAAAAAGCTGCCCAAAAAGTGCAGCACCTCGGTGACCCGCTCGTCGCCGAACACCTCTCCTACCTCGTGCTCGAACTTTTCGAGCACCGCCGCGTCGGTGTCCGAGTCGGCGATGGTAAAGCGATCGCGCAAGAAGCTGGCGATGACCCCGTAGCGCGGGCCGTCCTCGGTAGCGCTGCCCCAGTACACGCGCATCGGTGGCTTGACCAGCCGATCCACCAACTCGGCGACCAGCCGCGACTTGCCCGTGCCCTGATTGCCGATAACCATGATCAACTGCGGCGCGTGAAAATCGACCGCGCGCTCAATCGCTTCGCGCATGCGCTCGAGCTCGCCATCTCGGCCGACCAGCTCACTCTGCACGCCACCAACGGCGAACATCGCCGCCGATGGATTCGTCGCCGGTCGCATGCGCGCGTGTGCGGTGACACCAGACACATCGGCGCCTGCAGGCTCGGGCACCGGTGGCAGCGGCGGTGCCTCCCCCGGCTTGCGGGTCATATCGCTCGACACAGGTCATATACCTTACCTTTTGCCACTCTGGGCCGGCAAGACTTACGAACCACTCTGAGAGCGGCCGCGCTTTATCCTCGGCCGCGACTCGTGTACGCTTCTAGCCGTTGCGTGTCTTGGGACCACACGTCGTGCGGATCGCCCTGCTCGCCATGGCAGTGGTGCTCACCGGCTGCCCTGATGTGGACCTGGGTGAAAACCCGCCGGATCCACCGACCTGCCGGCCGAGCGAGAGCTACTTCGTCGACACGATCTGGCCGCAGATGCTGGATCCCGCCGACACCAGTCGGTCGTGCGTCGGCGCCGCCGGCTGCCACCGCAACACTGACGGCCGCGGCCCGCTGCGCCTGGACGTTTCCGATCCGGCGTCTAACTACCAGGTGGTCACCCGCTTTCTGAACTGTGGTTCGCCCCTGGACAGCGCGCTGTGGACCAAGCCCGTGTCCGGGGTGGATCCCCACGGCGGCGGTGACCTGTTCGACGCCTCGCTGCTGCAAGACGTATTTCTGCAATGGTTCAATCAACTGTGATGAGCCGCGTCGCCATCGCCGTCGCCATCGCGGCCGCGGTATTGTGTTGCCGCGCGGCGCGCGCCGACGCCGACGCGTACGTGCGGGTCATCGCGCAGCGGGCTCCGATACACACCGGCCCCGGCGCGTCGTATCGCAAAGTGTTCGTCGCGGAGCGCGGTGCCATCCTGCCCGTGCTCGAGCGCGGTACCCGCGGCTACTGGTTCAAGGTCGAGCTGGACGACGGCACCACGGGCTGGATCTTCGGCGAGCTGGTGTTTCCGTTCCAGGTCGTGGGCAGCATCGAGCGCGGCGTGTTCTCGCGCATGTACCGCGGCGTGCGCAAAGCCATGCTCGGGCCGTCGCCGGTGCCATTCGCCAACGTGGAGATCTCGTTTTCAGCCGGCATGCTGCAACGCGAAGGCGTGTACCTGCTGCGCCCCGGCTATATGATCGACAAGTACTGGTCTATAGAAGGTTGGTTCGGCGTCAATCCGCGGGCGCAAAAAGACCTGTATCTGGCCGGCGGCGGCTGGACCCTGCGACTGATTCCGGGCGCTGCCATCGGCCCGTACATTCACGCGGGCTTCGGCGCCGCCCACCAGCAGCCAAAAGCGGACAACTTCATCGAAAAAAAGATGACCCTGTTTGCGCTCAGCGTAGGCGGCGGCTTCGAGATCACGTTCAAGAAACAAATCACCGTACGTTTGGACTTCCGCAACTGGACCATCTTCGATCCAAATCAGGCGGACAACGGACAGGAGTACACAGGTGGGCTGGCGATCTTTTTTTAGCCGAGTAGTCATAGTGGCCACCCTCGCGGGCGCAGCGGCAGGCTGCGGCCGCCAGGCCGTGCGCGCCACCGAGAAGGAGTTCCTCGCCGATCGAATCATGGTGTTCGACGAGGACAGCCAGGAGGCCAACGCCGACCAACACATCATGGCCAACCGCGAAGGCTCTGCCGGCGGAATGGGCACGACCGGGGGAGGATGCGGCTGCAACTGACACGCGCCGGTGCGACCGGTCTCGCGCTCGTCGCGGTGGTGCTGTGCTGGCGCCCCGCGGCCGCCGACGACAAGGTCGACTTCACAACCACCTGGTTCCAGGAGCAGCGCAAAGGCGGCCTGGGCGGGTTGACCGTGATCCACCCGCAGTTCGACTTCGGGGTGGACGCGGGCGACTATTTCTCGTTCGGCGCCGGCTACACCGCCGACGTCGTCAGCGGCGCCACCGCGTCCATCTTCCGGGTCGACGCCATCAGCACCGCCACCAAGTTCAGCGACACCCGCCACGAGGGTCACATGACCCTGGGGCTCGCCGGCTCGCGCTCCGCGCTGAGCGTCACGGCCGGTGCCGGCACCGAGCGCGACTACAACTCGCTGACCGTGTCGGCGTCCGGCAACATCTACTTGCCGGGCAAGAACACCAACGTCGCGCTGTCGTACACCCACAACTCCGACCAGGTGTGCGATCGCGACAACTCCGAGCTCACCCCGTTCGAGCGCCATGCCCTCACGGGCGCCGACCCGTGTGACAAGAAAGCCGGCCTGTTCGGCAAAGACCGCCCCGGAGAGACCATTTGGCGCGACCTGAACATCGACACCAGCCAGGCCACGGTGACCCAGGACCTGAGCCCGACGATGATCGGCCAGATCACCGCGTTCGGCCAGGTGCTGCACGGCTTCCAGTCCAACCCGTATCGCCGCGTCGAGGTCGGCACGGGCAACGGCGACACCATCAGTCAGGAGCACGTTCCCGATGTGCGCGCCCGCGTATCGGTGACCGTGCGGTTCAAAAAGTTCATCAAGGCTCTGCGCGCCGCGGTCCAGTTCACCGCGCGCGGCTACAGCGACACCTGGGGCGTGGACTCGGGTACGTTCGGCATGAGCTACAGCCAGTACGTGGGCCGCACCCTGCTCGTGCGCCTGCGCGCCCGCCTCTACCAGCAAACCGAAGCGAAATTCTACAAGGACGCCGGCGCCTATCTGTCCGGCGGCGCGGCCGGCGAATACTTCACCGGTGACCGCGAGCTGTCGCGGGTACGCAACATCTACACCGGCGCCAAGCTGTCGTACATCACCGCGGGCAAGAACGGAAAACCCGTGTGGGGCCTGTTCGACCAGCTGCGCTTCAACCTCAAGGGCGACGTCCTCATCCTCGATCAGCTGCGCGCCGACGACATGAATGCGAACCCGTTCAACGTCAACGATCAGTTCATCAACGGCAAGCTGGCCATCGTGCTCCAGGTCGGACTGCTGCTGCGCTACTGAGTGAGCTCACTCGTAGCGACTAGGACTAGGACTAGGCCTAGCGCTCGATGTCGTACTTTTTGATGAGCTTGTGCAGATACTTCCGGTCCATATCTGCATCGCGGGCGGCCTTGGAGATGTTTCCTTCAGCGCGGCCCAGGAGCCACTCGAGGTAGCGGCGCTCGAACTGCTCGGTCCACAGATCTTTTTGCTCGCGAAACGATAGCTGTGGGTCGAAATCGACCGTAGCGGGGGTCGACGTCGTCGACATCTGGAACGGCTGCGCGCCCAGCGGCGCCACCAGGTGCTCCGGGTCGGCGTTGAGCGCCAGCGCGCGCTCGATGACATTGCGCAGCTCGCGCACGTTGCCCGGCCAATCGTGGGCCTGCAACGCCGCCGCGGCGGTGTCCGACAGCTGCGGCGCCTTGCCCGGCGGTGCCAGCTTGGAGAAGAAGTGACTCACCAACAGCGGAATGTCCTCGCGGCGCTCGCGCAACGGCGGCGACACGATGGGCACCACGTTGAGGCGAGAATACAAGTCCTCGCGGAACTTGCCCTTGTCCACCTCGTTGCGCAGATCCTTGCGCGTCGCGGCGACCACGCGCAGATCGACCTTGAGCGTCTTGGAGCCACCGACCCGGCGCAGCTCGCGCTGCTCGAGCACACGCAGCAGTTTCGGCTGCAGATCCAGGGCCAGCTCGCCCAGCTCGTCCAAGAAGATCGTGCCGCCGTTGGCCAGCTCGAACGCCCCCTGGCGCCCCGACACCGCGCCGGTAAACGAGCCCTTTTCGTGGCCGAACAGCTCGCTCTCGATCAATGTGCCGGCCACGGCGCCGCAGTCGACGACGATGAACGGCCCGTCGGCGCGGTGGGACATCTCGTGGAGAGTCCGTGCTATCATGTCCTTACCGGTGCCGGTCTCGCCCTCGATCATGACGGTCGCGTCGGTTTTGGCGATGCGCTCGATCAGTCCGAAGATCTCCCGCATCACCCCGGAGCGCGCGACCATCGGGCCCAGCTGCTCCTTTTCCGAGGGCAAGATCTCGATGCGCTCCTCGAACGGCGTGAATTTGAGCTCCGACGCTCCGGCCGAGATCACCGATCCGGCGCGAATGTAAGCTTCCTTGATTTCCGCACCGTCCAAGAACGTGCCGTTGGTGGAGCCCAGATCACGCAGCAAATAGCCCTTGGCGTCACGCACAATCTCGAAGTGCACGCGGGACACGGTCTCGTCGGTGACCGTCAGGTCGTTGTCGTCTGCCTTACCGACTCGAATCACATCGGACGAGATCACAAACTCGGTCCCGCGCTGTGGCCCTTTGATTACGATCAGCTTGCAGCGGCGCAGATTCACCGTCGGGGGCCCGACGTCGCGGCGGATCCGCGTCCCGGTAGCGTGCTCCATCTCGAACAATGCTACCATGCCACGCGTTGACCGGGTGTGAGGCGCAAGGGTACCCTTTGGCCAGTGCTGGGATCTCAACGACCGGGCTCCATTCTCACTGTGGTCCTCGTGATTCAGCTCGTGGGAGTGGCCGCGTCGGCGCAACCCACGGCCACCGACCCCGGCAAGATCGCCCGCGAAGGTAAAGCCAAGGCGAAAGCCGACGCCGCGCGTGCGCCGTCCGATGCGCCGCTGCCATCGTGCCTCGACGAATCCATCCGCGACGAGCTCGGCCAGCGTTTGCGGCCAAAGGGCGTGCAGAAGCGCGTCTTCCTCAAAGACAAGCACCTGGAGCTGGTGTTGCACGGCGGCCTGTTCGCGTCGGATCTCACCTCTACTAGCTACGTGTACGGTGGCGCGCTGGCGTTCTTCTTCACCGAAGATCTGGGAGTCGAGTTGCGCGTCGATCGCACCCCGGTCGCCCTCGACCTGGACAAACCGGTGGCCGACTTCTTCGGCGACGATCGCTTCGAGGGCGCCACCTCGTTCGTCGGCATGGCGAGTCTGCTGTGGTCGCCGATCCACGCAAAGGTAAAAGTCGCCGACTCCATCGTGCACTCGGACATCTTGCTCGCCTTTGGAGCAGGTAGGTTGTTTCACGACAGCATCCAGGGCGTGGCCTTCAATACGGGTCTGATGCTGGAGCTGTACTGGACGAAGTGGTTCACCACCCGTCTCGACTTCCGTGACTACATCGCCGTGCAAGAAGCCGTGGCCGAAACCCGGCTGACCAACAACTTCGTCGTCACCGCTGGAATCGCTTTTTGGATCCCCACGCCGCTATGAAAGCCATCGCCACTACGTTCACTGTCGTGCTGGTCTGTGCCAGCAGTGGTGCCGCGCGTGCCGAAAAGACCAGCAAGAACAAGGACCGGCTGGATCTGATGCGAACCACGCAGATGTGCGTGGACAAAGAGATCGCCAACCGCCTCGCGCTCAAACGCAAACGCCGCGGCGCCATCGATCGGCTCTACGTCAAACAAGCCCGCCACGAGTTTTCCGCAACGGGTGGCTACTACATCTCGGACCTGTTCTCGGGAACCTACGTGGTGGGTGGGTCCTACACCTACCACATGACCGAAGCGACAGCTGTCGAGATTGCGGGTGCGTTTACCCATGCAAACGCCGACGTCATTCGCGCCATCGAAGACGGACGCAGCCAGATCCTGGATGATGATTTCGCCCGCGTCGTGTTCGTGGAATCATCACTGGTCTGGACGCCCATCTACGGCAAACTGAGGCTGGGCGGAAAGATCATGCACTTCGACATCAACCTCAGCATGGGCGTTGGTGTCGTCGACTCACCGACCAGCCGCGGCGCGGCGGGCGTGGGCGGAATCGGAATGAAACTGTTCTTGAACAAGAAGCTGGCCCTGCGCATCGACGCACGCGACCGCGTGTTCCAGCAGGAGTTGCTCGACGAAAACTTCATCGTCAACGACGTGTCCATCACGACCGGCCTGTCGCTGTTCGTACCATTCGGGAATTGACCATGCGGATCACGAACCCCCTCGCTGTTTTGCTCGGCGCCTGCCTGGTGTCCGCGGCGCTCGATCCTTCGGCCGTGGCCCAGCCCGGGCGCAACGATCCGCCGCCGGACAAAAACGGTGGCGATACCGCGGGCAAGCCCGGGGTGACGGGCGCTGGTGGCGACTCCGCCGGCGAATCGACCGACGTGGACGCCCTGCGCAAAGAGTATCTGCGCCTGCGCGACCTTCTGTTCCGGTAGCGGGCGCGCGCCGCGGCCGTCGCCAGCGCGCTGTTCTCGAGCAAGATCCGCCTCCACCTGGATTACACGACCGGCCGCTACTACACCATTCGGCGCGCCACCATCCGCGTCGACAACGCCAACGTGTTCGACGACAGCGACGGCACCGTCACCAAGAACAAAGCGCCCCGGTTCGACGGCTACGTGGCTCCGGGCAAACACAAAATCACCTACCGCATCGAGGCCATCGGCAAAGACGACAACCGCTTCGTGTCCACGGTGGAAAACTCGATCACGGTATTCGCCCCGGCGGGCTCGGACCTGGTGATCACGGCGAAGGCCAAAGACGGCGGCGACATCCCATACAAGTGGAAAAAGAAAAGGCGCGGCAGCTACAAGCTGCACCTGGACATCGACGTAAGAGCCGTGCCGCGTGAGAAAGGCAAAAAGAAGTAGTGCGCCGCATCATCGTCATCACCGCCGGCGCGTTGCTTTTGTGTCACGGCCCCGCCCGCGCCCAGACGCCGCCGGCACAGAGCCACACGGTGGCCGATTACTTCTCCGAGCTGGAGCGCGCCAAGCTCATCGACCCCGACACGGGCAACAAGACCACGCTCAAAAACGAGCTCGACGCGGCCGAGTCGTTGCTGCGCTCGGGCGCCTACCTCGACGCCGCGGTCGCCCTGTACGCCATCGTGGTGTCGCCGCGCTACAAACCGTTCGAGACCTCGGTCGAGTTCCAGAACGCCGAGTACTACCTGGGTGTCGCCCTGTCGCGGGCCGGCGCCTACGGCAGCGCCATGGACTACCTGATCAAAACGATGAGCCGCGGGCCGTCCACCCTGTATTTTGCGCCGGCGCACCGCCGCGCCGTCGACATCGCCCTGAGCTCGCGCGACTACGCCAAGGTGCTGGCGCGGCTCAACAGTCTCAAGCTCAACCAGCCCATCGGTCCCGGCAGCGCTGGCGAGCGCGCCTATCTCGCCGCGCGCATCGACTACGACAAGGGCGACTACACCGCCGCCGAAGGCCAGCTGGCGCGCATCAGCCGCAAGAGCCGCCTGTATTCGTCCGCGCTGTATTTGCGCAGCATCATCCGCGTGCGCCGTGGCGAATACCGCCGCGCGGCCGAGGCCCTGTGCGAGATCGTCGACACCCCGGACACCAACAAGTTCAGCTTCGTGGTCGACGACCGCTACTTCACCATCAAAGACCTGGCGCGCCTGGGTTTGGGCCGCATCGCCCACGAAAAACACGAGTACGACGACGCCTACTACCACTACTTTCAGATTCCCGACGACTCGGACTATCTGCCCAAGGCCCTGTTCGAAGCGGCGTGGTCGATGTACCAGAAGCGCGAGCTGGGCACGGCGCGGGCCCTGGTCAAAGAGTATTTGAAGAGCTTCCCCACCGCGCCCGACATGCCCGAGGCCCAGTTGCTGGCCGGTTACGTCGAGCTCGCCGATTGTAAGTTCACCCAGGCTCAGTCGTTCTACGACCGTCTGGTGGCCAAGCTGTCGCCCATCGTGCACGAGATGGATCGCATCCGTAAATCGCCGAGCGCCCGGCGCGCCCTGTTCAACCGCGCCATCGACCACTACACGGCCGAGAAAGCCGACCCGAGCAAGCGGCTGAAGCTCAGCGTCAAAACACGCGCTGACCAGGTACTCAGCCTGCTCCGCCTAAACCCCACGTTCGTGCGCACCCACGCCGCCGTCCGCGGCATGCGCCGTGCGGCCGGCGATGCGCCCCACGTCATTCGCGCCTGGCGCGCTCTGGCCCGGCGCGTGGCTCGCACCAAGGTCAAGCCCGTGGCGGGCAGCAGCGAACCCGACGAAGCCGACGACGTCGCCGCCCTGCTCGAGAACGTGCGCCGGCTCCGCATGGAGCTGATCCGCAGCAAACAAGACCTGCGCCGCGGCAAGCGCGACGGCACCCTGCCCGCCGAAGTGGCCGCTGCCGAGAACAAACGCCTGGACGACCTGGCGCGCAAGATCGACGACCTGGGCCGCCGCGTACACAAAGCGGCGAGCGAATCCGACGAACAAGTCACCAAGCGCGCCGCGCCGGTGCTCGGCGGCATGATCCAAAAGGACATCACCCGCGCCAAGGCCCTGCGCCGGTCCGCGCGCAAGCTCGAGACCCGGCTCACCACCGCCGCCAACAAGCTGGCCAAAAAGGCCATCGACGCGTTGTACCTCAAGACCAAGAAAATTGTGGACAAGGCCAGGCTGGGCAAGATCGACGCGGTCATCGGCCAGAAGCGCAAGCTCGATATCGAAGTGTCGGATCTGGCCGCCGGTCGCTATCCCGAGGAGCTGCACGGCCGGCTGTGGCAAGAAGGCCTGATCGGCGACGACGAAGAGTTCTGGCCGTTCGAGGGTGAGTACTGGGCCGACGAATACGAGGGCTGGCGGTGACACGCAGGCTCGTGACGATAGCGTCGGCCGTGGCCGTGTTGGCCGCGGCCCTGCCCGCGCGCGCCCAGCTCAAGGAAGTGGAAGTCGACCGCGGTGCCAGCCGCGAGCTGTACATCCGCAAGCGGCCGCCTACCCCGGCGTCGCCGCGCCTGCCCAAGATTCTCGACCAGCTGCTCAAAAAGAAGGTCAAGCTGCGCAACGCCAAGCGCGCCGAGGCCATCAAGCTGCTCAAACAGTTCCTCGCCGGCAACCCCACCGGCGACATGCGCGCCGAGGGCCTGTTCAAGCTGGCCGAGCTTTTGTGGGAAGACGCGCGCCGGGTGTACATCGTTCGCATGGACCGTTACCAGCGCAAGCTCGAGGCCTGCCGCCGCCGCGGTGCCAAGTGCCGCCGGCCGCCCAAAGAGCCGCGTTTGGATCTGAGCGCGTCGGCCAAGTACTACAATACGCTGCTGCGCGACCACCCCAGGTTCCGGCGCACCGACCTGGTGCTATATCTGGTCGGCTTTGCCGCCAAGGAAGCGGGCAAGAACCGCGAGTCGCGGGGCTACTTCACCCGGGTCATCAAACGCTTCCCGCAGTCCCGGCTGTACGGCGACGCGTGGATGATGATCGGCGAGTACTACTTCGCCGCGCGCAAGTGGACCCGGGCGCGCCAGGCCTACAGCCACATCCTGTCCCGGCCCAAGGCCGCCACCTACGATCTGGCTCTGTTCAAGACCGCGTGGTGCGACTGGAAGCTGGGCGATCACAAGCTGGCCGCGCGGCGGTTCAAGCAAGTGCTCGACCTGGCCGAGCAGGCCAAACGCAGCGGCAACATACGGCTGCGCCGGCGCCGTGCCCAGCTGCGCGATCAGGCCCTGGACTACCTGGTCATCGTGTTCACCGAGGACCAGACCATTTCGGCCAAGGAGATCTACGACTTTTTGGCGTCGATTGGCGGCGAGCGCTACTCGCACGATGTGCTGGTCCGGGTCGCCGACGCCTACTACATCAACACCGACTACGAGCGTTCGGTAGACACCTATCGGTTCCTGCAAAAGCTCAAGCCGACCTCGATCAAGAACTCCAACTACCAGCGCCGCATCATCGAAGCTTACGTCAACTCGGACGAAGACAAGGCGGTCGCCGCCATCAGCGAGTTGGCGGCAAAGTACGGTCCCAACAGCGCCTGGGCCAAGGCCAACGGGCGCTACCGCGGCAAGCTCAAACGCAACCTCGCGCTCAACGAAGCGCTGGTTTCCCGCACCGCCAAGAACATGCACTCGGACGCCCAGGCGGCCGAGAAGCGCGACAAGCGCCCCAACCTCGTCCTGTACCGGCGCGCCGCCGCGATCTACAGCACCTACCTCAAGTACTTCCCCAAGGACAAGCGCGCCCCCGAGATACGGTTCTTGCGCGCCGAGATCCTGCGCATCAAGCTGCACAAGTACGAGGAAGCCGGCGACGAGTATCTGGCCGTGGGCCGCACCGCGCCCGTCGGCAAGTACCACAAAGAAGCCCTGCTCAAAGCCATGGCGGCGTTCGAGAAAGCGCGGCCCAAGAACGTCACCGGCCGGCGCGAGCTGTCGCCGGTGGACCGCAAGTTCGCGGCCGCCGTCGATCTGTACGCCACGTTGTTCCCGGCCGACCCCAAGCTGGTCGGGGTCATCTTCCGCAACGGCCAGATGTTCTACGACTACGGCGACTACGACGAGGCGATCAAACGCTTTGGTCTGATCGTCACCAAGTACCCCAAGCACCGCAACGCCGGTCCGGCGGGTGACCGCATTCTCACCGCGCTGGCCAAGGCCGAGGACTACGAGAACATCGAGGAATGGGCGCGCAAGCTGCGCAAGGCCAAGGCGTTCCAGAGCCGCAGCCAACAGGCCCGGCTCAAGCGCCTCATCGTCCAGTCCATCATCAAGAACGGCGACAAACACAACGCCGCCGGCAAATACACCCGGGCTGCCGGTTACTACATGCGCATCCCCAAAGAGTTCCCCAACCACCCCGAAGCGCCAAAGGCTACCTACAACGCGGCGGTCATGCTGGAGAAGGCCAAACGGCCGGCGGCCGCGGCGCTGACCTATTTGCGCGTCGCCCGCAAGTACGGGCGCAGCCGCTACGGCGCCAAGTCGGCGTTCACGGCCGGCCAGGTCTACGAGTCCATGGTTTACTACGACCGCGCCGCCGAAGCGTACGAGCTGGTGGTGAAGAAATACCCGCGCAGCAAGTACGGCGCCGATGCGCTGTTCGACGCCGGCGTGCTGCGTCAAGCGCTGGGCGAATACAAGACCGCCGGCGCCCACTACCGGCGGTACTCGCGGCGCTACCGGCGCAAAAAAGACGCCAGCGAGGTGGCCTTCCGCATCGGCGTCGTGTTCGAAAACGCCGGCGACTACGGCCACGCCGAGCGCGCGTTCCGCAACTACGCCGCGCGCTATCGCAGCAGCGGCGCCCACGTGATCGAAGCGTACGTGCGCGCCGGTCGCACCGCACACAAGCTGGGCCACAGCCGGCGCGCCGCGCGTGAGTTCCGCAAGGCGATGCGTCGCTACCGCCGCCTGCGCAACAAGAAAGCCAAACAGAGCGCCGCGCCGTGGGCGGCCGAAGCCCGCTACTACCAGGGCGAGGCGATCTACAAACGCTACGTCGCCATCAAGTTCGACATCAACCCGCGCCGGCTCACCCGCACGCTCAAGCGCAAGTCCAAGCTTTTGGCCCGGGCGCAGAAGGTCTACGTGGACGTGGTGAAGTTCGCCGACCCGCTGTGGACGACCGCGTCACTGTACCGCATCGGTCGCATCTACGAAGAGTTCTCCAAGGCGCTCACCGGCGCCAAGGTGCCACCGCAGCTGTCGGACAAACAGAAACAGGCCTACCGCGACGCGCTCAACAACCACGTGGTGACGATCGAGCAGAAAGCGGCACAGCTGTACGAGAAGGGCTACAAAAAGGCGATGGAGCTGCAGGTGTACAACAAGTTCACGCGCAAGATACGCGAGGGCCTGGGCCGCCTGATGAGCAGCCAATACCCGCCCGAGAACGAGGCGCGCGCTCACGTGCGTCTGGGCGACCGGCCGCCGACGCCCCACATCATCGATGAGGTGGTGCGATGAGGGCGCTGAGGCTGGTATGCGCGCTGGCGCTCGGGGCGGCCGCCTGTGGTGGTGGCACGCACCGGGTCAAAGGCGCCAAACGCATCGAAAAGCCCAAGCTGCCCCCGGTGAGGCCGGCGGCACTGCGCGAGTTCGACGCCGGCCTGCGCGCCCTGCGCCTCGGCGGCCCGGAATCGTCGGCCATCGCCAAAGAACGCCTGCTCAAGGCGGTCCAACTGGATAGCAAGCTATGGGAGGCATGGTACAACCTGGGCGTCATCCACTATCGGCGCGGCCACGACAAGGCGGCTGCCGATGCGTTCTCCAAAGCGCTGGCCATCAACCCGGCGCACCTCGAGTCGCTCAGCGCCCGGGCCGAGGCATACCGGCGCGCAGGCCAGCTGGAGCTGGCGCGCAAGGACTACGAGAAGGTGCTCAGCCAGCGCAAGGACAAGCGCGCCGGTATACGCCTGGCGTCGCTGCTGCGCCAGCTGAAGCGCTACGAGGACGCCATCGACATCATCCGCGACGTGCTGCGCCACCACGGCACCAGCGCCAAGATCTACGTCGAGCTCGGCATGATCTACATTGCCCAGGGACGCGACGAGCTGGCGCGGCTGGTGCTGACCAAAGCCACCAAGATCAACGCCAACGAAGCAGCCGCGTACAACGCGCTGGCCCTGCTCGCGTTGGAAAAGGGCGACGCGCAGCTGGCGTTCAACCAGTTCGACCACGCCACTTCACTGGACCCCAACTACCTGGACGCGCGCTTCAACAAAGCCTCGGTGCTGCTCGACGCCGGCGACTTTCGCCGGGCGCGCACCGAGCTGGAGGCCATCCTGGCCAAGAAGCCCAACGACCCGGCCGCGCTGTTGTCGCTCGGCGTCGCGTTGCGCGGGGTCAAGAAATACGACGCCGCCCGGCGCACGTGGGAAAAGGTGGTCAAACGTGCGCCCGAAAGCAGTCAGCTGCGCGGCGATGCTTTGTACAACCTGTTCATACTACAATTGGATTTCGTGGAGAACGAGAAGGCGGCCAAGGCGGCCCTGGAACGGTATCTGCAAAACACCTCGCCCAGTCATCCCAAGCGCAAGCAAGCGCTCGAAAAGAAGAAGCAGCTGGGGCTGTGATCCCCCGAAACCCACATAGACCTGCGGGCTCGTCCCCCCAACTTCGTCGACTGCTCATCGTCGTGGTGACGTTGGTGGCGTTTTGTCTGCCTGCGCTCGCACAGGCCCAGGGCAAGCGCCGGCGGCGCCGCCACCACAAGCGAAAGCGCCCGGCCAAGGTGCGGGTAATCAAGAAACCCGCCAAGCAGAAGGTCTTCGACTTCTCCGGCATCGACCTCAAGGGCCGACTGCGTACGCCACAACTTCTGTACTTCCTCGATAGGGCCAGTGAAGAGTTGCAGCGCGCTAGCCTCCAGCGCCGTTCGTTCATCCCCGAGATGGTTCGCACCCTGGACGAGGAGGCGCTGTGAGCGACGAGTCGGCTCCGCGAACCAACATCGGCCCGCCCCGCCTGCGCTGCGCCTACATCTGGCGCGACGAGGTCATGGCCGACAAGGTAGTCATCGACAAGGTGCCGCCGCATTTTTCGGTGCCGTGGCTGCTCGTGGCGGCGATCTTCAGCCTGGTCGTAGCGGCTGCGGGCTTCGTCATGATCGGCCCGCAACACTGGCTGGGCTGGCACGGTGAATTTCCCCAGAGCATCGTTGGACAACCCAGCAAAACCCTGGGTGGCTGGGCTGTCCTGGTCGACCAGGCCAACTCCAGGCTGCAACAGATCATCCCGTTGCAGGTGATGGTCACCGAAGCGCCGGTGGGCTTTCTGCTGGCGCTGCTGCCGCTCGTCATCGTCGGCTTCGTAATCAGCGCCAAGAGCGACAACGGCCGGCTGGTCGAGTCCATCGGAGGTTTCGCCATCGCCTGGTTCGGCATTCGCGTGCTCGAGCTGACCAGCGGCCAACTGCGCCCCAACATGATCCTCACAGTGGCGGCAGCGCTGATTGTCGGCGCCGGCTGCGTGGCGCTGGGCAACTTGCTGGGCAATCCGATCCGCCAGCGCAACGAGTTCAAGGGCATCAGCCTGAGCTCGAGCGGCGGCGCCACGTTCGTCGTACCCCAGGTCGGCCTGCCGGAGAAGTTCACCATCCTGCGCAAGAGCCAGCGCGGCTACATGCTCACCCTGAGCAAGACGATGACCGGCAAGCTGTGCATCGACGGCAAAGAGTTGGCCATCGAGGACTACGTCGCGGCTCACGACGACAGCTTCCGCGCGACGCCGGTCAAGCCCGGCGACTGGGCGGTCATCAACCTGGACGGGGTCGGTGAGCAGAACTTTTTCTTCCAGTTCGTCCAGGGCGACACGTTGCCGCGGCGCCGCTGGGACATGGAGCTGATGGCACCGTCGCTGGCGCTCGCGCTCATCATGCACGGCGTGTTCATCGCGCAGATGTTGGCGAACCAGCCCGACCACCCCAGCTACGTTCCGCCCGGCCGACACAGCCTGGTCATGTCGCGCATCCTGCGCCCGTCGGAGACCGAAAAGAAGCTGCGCATGGAGAAGAAAAAAGCCGGCAAGAAAGCCGAGGACCGCGCCGGCAAAAAGAAGGCAAAGAAACGCAAACGGCCCGCGGTCACCATGGGCAAGAGCGGAAAATCCGGCGGCAAAGGCAAAAAACGCGCAAAGACCACCGACCCCAAAAAGGGCGATCCGGAGGTCCAGGCGCCGCGCACCGCGTTGTTGACCAAAGAGAACGTCGACATCATCAAGAAAGTCGGCGACCCCGGCATCGACGTGGACCTCACCGGGTCGATCGACGCCGCGTTCGGCAAGATGAACACCCAGGGTAGTCGCGGCGCAGGCACGGGCAGCGGCCGCGGTGCCGGTCGCGGTCACAACGGCACCGGCACGACCCGCGGCGGCCGCGACAAGGGCTCCGGCGGCGGCGGGCGCGCCCACGGCGACGTGGTGTCTTCGCGCAAAATCAAGACCGGCGGCAACCGCATCGCGCGCGGTGTCTCCGGGGGCGGTGGCGGCAAGGAGCACGCCGTCATGCACACCGGCTCGGTCACGTCTACCGGCGGCGGACTCACCGCCGAGGAGATCAAACGCGCCATCCGCAAACGCCGCGGCTTGATCCGCACCTGTTTCCAAAAGGCCCTGGACCACTCGCGCGGCCTCGCCGGCACCCTCACCTTGCGCTTCGAAATCGGCGGCAACGGCCGGGTCAAGTGGGTACGTGCGGTGCGCGGAGCCACCACCTTGCGCGACCGCACGGTGGAAGACTGCGTCAAGGGCAAGATCCGGTTCATCCATTTCCCCGCGAAGGGGGGAAAAGGAGCCCTGGTAAAGCGGTTCCCCTTCAGGTTCTCGTCGGGAGGTTAGCGTTGACTATGTTGCGACCCATTTGTTTTGCTGTAATCGCGGGCGCGCTGTGGAGCGGCGGCTGTACCGCCGATCCCGAATACGTACCGGCGCCGTCCGGGCTGGAGGTCAACGCGCCCAACAGCATGGTCACGCTCGCCACCGAGACGTTCGACCTGCCCATCCGGCTCGAGCGTGATGACGAAGCCATGAAGCGCGCCGACCTCGCCGCCCAGCTTGGCGTGGAGGTGCCGTACGTGCGCATCGACGACATGTTCGTGTCGATCGAATGGACGATCAAAAACCTCGAAGACAGCGACGGCACCGCGCGGATCAAGGTCAACGGTGGCAATGAGTATTTTTACTACGTACCGATCGACTTCGTCATCGACCCCGAAGAAGACGAAGAACCACCGCCGCTGATGGGCGACATCCCCATCATCGTGCCGGCCAACGGCATGATCAACGGGGTGTTCCGCGAAGACAGTGTCCGCGAGGCCGCCCTCGACCTGGAGCTGATCACCCGCGGCGGCTACAACCCGTTTGCCGCGGTGCTCGGGGTTCAGGAGAACATGACCGAGTTCACCGACCCGACGACCATGGCGACCATCCCCATCGATGCGTTCGCCGGCCTCGTCCGCTTCGAGGTCAACTTCACGGCCAACCGCCACATGGTGATGGAATACTCCATCCGCATCCGTGACGACCGCGGCATCCTCCACAAGGACCTGCTCGACGCACCCGCCGGAGAGCTGACGGTTTTTAACCCGGCAGAGTTCACACCTCCGCCGCCACCTATGTAACCATAGAGCTGATGAGGCGTCTTGTGGCCGCCGCGGCTTGTGTCGCCGCGCTGTGTGTACATCACTCCGATGCGGGCGCGAAGCCCGCAGCGTCGGGCGTGTACACCGAGGCCGGCATCGGTGGCGCCGGGTTCCTCGCGGACATGGCCAACTACGCCGCCGTCGGGCTGCAGATGGACTTGCGCGTGGGCTACGACCTGTTCAGCTGGCTGTCGGTCGGCGGCAGGCTCAACGCCGCCACCCACCAGGCGACCGTGCCACCACCGCCGGAGGGCGAATACTTCCAGCTGTACAGCGCCTCGGGCGACGCGCGCCTCGGCTTCAACTACAAGGGCGTGGGCGCGTTCGTCGAAGGCGGCCTGGGCATGGCGATGATGTCATCGAACGTGCTGCAAAAAGTCGGCGTGCTCGACCCCGGCGAAAAGTTCGCCGTGACCTTCTATGGTGGCGGCGGGTTGGAGTACCAGCTGATGAACCGGCACTACGAGTTTGGCCTGGCGGGGCACTACCAGCTGTACCCGGACTTCAACGCCATCCAGTCCGTCGGCGTGCGGCTGTATATGCGCTACACGTACTGAGACTGCTCGTCGCGCTGGCGCGTCGTCGTAGTCTCGGAGGAGAAGTGCGGCAGCACTTTCTCGCCGAAGGTCTTGATCGATTCCATGACCAACTCGGTGGGCACGGTGCCCGACTGCATGACGAGAATCAGCTCGTCTACGCCGGCGGCCTCGAAGCGTTCGACGATCTCGCGGCAATGAGCCGGGTCGCCGATGACGTTCATCGCCGGCGCTTCGTCGGCGCCGCGGAAGTCCATGGCGGCTTCCAGGTCGTCGTCGCCGAGAAACTCGCGCGCGACGTTGAGCGGTCCGACGGGACGCGCGCCCGAGAAATAGTAAATGCCGAGGGACTCGGCGAAAAACTGGGCGCCGCGGAAACCGTAACGGCAGGCGGTGCGATCGTCGTCCAAACACAGGGCGACCGGGGTGCAGGCAAAATGGTTGGTGACCCGGTAATGCACGGGCTCGGCCGTGGCCACCGCGGCCCGGTAGTCGGCCACCTTCTGGGTCAAATAGTCATCGTTGCCGATGGCAAAATTGAGCGCGCCGATGCCGAGCTCGCCCACCGCGACCGCCGACTCGGGCTTCGAGCAGGCCGCGAACATCGGCGGGTGCGGCTGCTGCACCGGCTTGGGCACGATTTGCGTGGGTGGGATGTCGAAGAATCGACCCTTGTACTCGAACACGTCCTGCTGCCACATCCGCGGGATCATGTCGAGGGCCTCGAGCCACTGCGCGTGCAGCTGGGTGGTGTCGTTTTCGAACGCCAGCTGCTCAGTGAGCGAGGAGCTCTTGCCCGAACCCCAGTTGACGCGACCGCCGGATAGGATGTCCAGGGTGGCGACCCGCTCCGCGATGCGAATCGGATGATTGTAGCGATGGGGCGTGAGCGTGATGCCGTGCCCCAGCCGCACGTTCTCGGTCTTGGCCGCGACATACGACAAGAACACCTCCGGCGCCGACGAGTGCGAATACTCGTACAGACCATGGTGCTCCACTTCCCAGATCGTATCGTAGCCGAGCTTGTCGGCGAGCACGCTCATGTCCACGCAGTCGCGGAAAAGCTGGGCTTCGCTTGCCCGGGTGGGGTTGGAAATCTGCATCTCGAAAAACAGGGAAAACTTCATGGCTTCCTCCGTGACGCTGTGGCGGGGCCGGTGTGCAGCACCAAGTGGGTAAACGCGCGCGCGGGCAACGACCGCCGCCCCGAGGCGGTGCGGGCCCGTTGAAACTGCGCCACCATGCCGCCGATGAGCATGGCGAACGCGGTGTCGCCCGAAAAACGCACGCGGCCGGTCATGGTCGCGCGCGAATACGAAAGCTCCCCCGAGAGCATGGCAAAGAACGTCGACTCGTCCATGGTGGTCGTCGCCCGTGGCTCGGCCGCCAGGCCGCGGTGGACGCCGATGCGTCCGTCGCGCACGGAGAAGTGCCATTCGCTCGGTCGCTCGCCCGTGAACACCAGGTTGGCCGCGCCGGCAAACGCACGCAACTCGGCCCGCTGTCGCTCTCCCAGCGGCAGGCTTCCGCGCATCTTGGTGATGGTCGCCAGCGAGCCGAACAAGATCTTGGTGCCGCGGCTGGCGATAGCTGTGGGCTGTTCGGCCAGCGCACGCAACACGGCACCCGTGGTCGCGTAACGTGGCCGCCAGCGCAGCTTGCGCCGAGCCTTGGCATTGGACACGGTGATCGGAAACTGGGAGCCGAGGCGCATCCACACCGGGTCCACGTCGCTGATGCGGGCTCTGTAGGCCAGCGCGGCCAGGGTGATGGCCTGCGTGGGGATGGGAATGCTGTGCTTGCCCATTTGCGCCGCCCACTGGCTCATCGGCAGCGGCTCGTCGGTGGCGATGTTGAAGGCGCCGTGAGCGTCGTGCCGCAGAGCCAGGTGGAACGCCTGGGCAACGTCGTCGGTGTGGGTAACGTGCACCGGCAACACCTGTTTGGTGCGCAGATGGGGAAACAGCGGCCGCCGAAACAGCTCGATGCCCTTGCTCGCATCCGCAGACCAGAAAATGGACGGTCGCAGGCGCGCGACCTTGACGTCTGGATGCGCCGATTCGAACGTGTCCAGCCAGTGCTCCACGTCGGCCTTGGTGCGCGAATAGTAGAACTCCGGGTTGCCGCGCACGGGCGCATCCTCGGCGAGCGGACCGGCCAGATTGCCCGCATGGAAGCCGTACGCCGCAATCGACGACGCGTACACCACCTGGTGCACCCCCGCACGGGCCGCGGCGGCCATCACGTTCTGCGTGCCGCCCACGTTTACCTGCTCGACCAGTTGCTGATCCCGCGAACCGGTCTCGACGATGAACGCCAGATGCACCACAGCACCGGCGTCGGCGAAATGCTCGGCGATGCCGTCGTCGCGGACGTCGCATTCGCGAAACTCGACCTTGGCACTGCCGTGGTCTACCGGCTGGCGGTCCAGCGCGAGGATGCGCTCGACGCTGGGGTCGGCGGCGAGACGACCGACGAGCACCCGCCCCAACCTGCCCGATGCCCCCGTGACTGCGATGACCTTCTCCATGCTCATGCTCCTTGACGGGACAGTGCGCCGGTCCCCTGCAGGTTCAGCGTTTGCCCGGTCATGCGCGCCATCGCTTTCATGATCAGGCGCTGCCCTTTGAGCCCCATGCGAAACGCCGGCGCCTTCATCGCCAGCGGCGCTTTGTCCGTGATCCGATCGACCCGGCGCAGATAGCGGGCGATCTTGTCCGGATCCTGAAGCTCGCGACGCAGATCCGGCAACGTGAGCGCATTGGCGCCAAAGCCCACCAGGAACGCCACCATGGTGAGGTACAGGCGATACTGGCCGCGCATGCGCATCCACAGCGGCGGTTTGCCCAGCTCCTGCTGCAGCACCTCGGCGAGCTCACGGCCGGCGAAATAGGCGCCCTTGCGATCCAACAGCCAGTAGTCCATAGCCAGGTGGCGCGACTCGTCCAGATCGATCAGCCGAAACACCTGGGCCTGCAATGGATCGTTCACTCGCTGTTTGAGCGCAGGTATCAGAATCGAGTCGAGGGCCAGCTCGAACAGCACGATGGTTGCGCTCGAAACCTCGTGCGCGGCGCGATGGGGCGCGCGAAAGTTCTTGGCCAGCTCGTGGAACATCCAGCGCACCGGCCACGACAGGTCGCGCCACGCGGCACCGTAACGCCGAGCGAGGCGGAGCTCCGCCGCGGCGTGGCGCAGCTCGTCGGCTTCGAAGAAACGATAGATTTGTTTGGCGCGCGGGTCCTCGGCATATTCGGCGCACAACCCGAACACCCGCGCCGCCTGGCGTTCGAGCCCGGCGGTGAACACCAGCGCCAACCCGGCTTGCTTCATTTCGGCCGCGGTCATGTCGCCGGCGCCAACCAGCGGCGCCGACCAGTCCAGGTCGTCCACACTCCACTGGCCGTTGCGCGTCGCGTCGAGAATTCTGTCCAGATCGAGCTGCATTGTGATGCCCTCACAAAGTAGACACCACTGTTTACTATGACTAATCTTGACGCTTGTCAATGACCTATTTAATGTTCATTCACCGGCCGTTAAACTTCCATCATAAATAGACACCCGCATACCAAGTTTTGTATCCGATGGCACATCCCGCGTATACTTTCCCTACCGTGGCTCGGCGCGCCGACAGCAAACGCAAACCCAACCGGCCTCGGCGCAGCCCGCGGTCGCGCCGGCGCGGCCGGCCTGTGGCGTCGTTTTCCGCCCGTTCGGAGATCCTTCTGGGTGCGGCAAAAGCCTTCGGCGACCACGGCTACGGAAACACGACCGTGCAGCACGTGCTCAAAGCCGCCGGCGTCAGTCGGCGCACGTTCTACCGCTTCTTCAAGAACAAAGATGATGTGTTCCAGCAACTGGCCGACGCGGCGTCGATGCTGTTTTTGGAAAACATCCGCACCGCCTCGAACCTGGGCAAGACACCGGAAGAGAAACTAGCCAACTGCGTCGAGGTCTACCTGCGCGCACCGCAGACGGCCGGGCCGATTTTTCACGTGCTGCTCGCTGAGAGCTCGCGGCCGGGCTCGGTGATCGGCGACCACCGGCGGGTGATCATCGAAGCGCTGGTCGACATGCTCAGCGAAGGCGTGCGCGAGCACCAACAACGCGACGTCGACCCATTGATGGTTCGCGGCTTGATCGCTGCGCTCGAGAGCATCTCCCAGCACGTGTTCATGCAGACCGACGCCGGTGAAAAAGAGATCCAGCGGGCGAAGGCGGCGATGATGCACCTGGTGGTGTCGGCCCTGGACATGCCCGCAGCCTAGAACGCCAGGCTGGTGCCAATGCCGCCGCCGACATTGGCGGGGCCGTCGCGGGATCCCACCGAGATGCTGGCCCGCAGCGTCAGCCGCTCGGTCATGGGATACGCGATGTCGTAGACCAGGTAGGCGCCGTTTCTCAGCTCGGCGCCCGGCAGGTCTGTCTTGTAAACCGCCGCGCCCATCAGAAACGGCGTCACCGTATCCCACTGCAGGCGCAGCCACAGGCTCGAGCCCTGGTTCTCCAACGTCTCGGCGCCCAGGTTGCGGCTGGAATGACCGCGTAATAACCGCCAGCCGACGAGCGCTCGAACGGGGCCGTGCCGAACGGTCCGTGAGACTGATGGCGGCGATACCGCACCACCAGCGCTTTCTCGGTCCAGGCGTGGTCGACCACCGCGACCAGGCGAATTTGCCGGCCGGCGCGCGCCGAGCTCGACGCCAGGTGGGTGACGGTCGCCCGCGACGGCGCCGTGCGCGCCGAGGTCGGCGCCAGGTGGGTGACGGTCGCCCGCGACGGCGCCGTGCGCGCATGGGCCGGCGCCGCGGTAGCGACGATGACGACGGCTATGGCAATTGCGCGCTTCATCTCATCCTCACCAGTCGAAGTTCATCGCCACACCGGCGGAGAAGCCATCGTGATCTACGTCGCGAGCCTGAAACGACAAACGCAGCGATGGGTAAAACCAGTCCACGGCGCGCCAACCGATGTCACTGATCAGCCGGACGCCGTAGTTTTCGATCACGGGTTGGTCGGTCACCTGTGCCGACAACACGATGGGGAACCGGGGAACCACGTCCCAGGTGAACGCGGCCTCGAACAGGGTGCCCACATTTTCGGTGACGGCCACTCCCAGGGTCAGGTTGGTCGCCTTTTCGCTTTGTCGCCGGCCTTGACCACCACGACGGTGCCGATGGCAAACGAATCGTGCAGCTTCTTTTGGCTCGTCGGATCCGTCGCCTCGATGACGTGGTGCAGGGTAAGCACCGAGCCCGTGCCGACGCCGTCCGCCGCACCGAGGCTCACGTAGATCTTGGCGCCGTCCACGGCCAGAACATGGCCCTTGGCCGCGGCGGGAGCACTGGTGGCCGCCAGCAGCAACCCGGTCAAGCTCGCGACATGGAGAGTGCGTTTCATGATCAAAAATCCAAAGCCACGTTGACGCCGGCACTCACATCGCCGATGAGTTGATCCCGTGCCTGGTAGCCGACGCGCGCGCCCACGAGCAGTCCGCCGTCGAACCGCCGCGCCACGTCGTAGACCAGGCGTACGGCCAGGGCCCGATGAGACGCCGGCAATGTGGTGACCTCGACCGTGGCCGCCATGGGCATGTTGGGCACCGTGCCCCAGCCCAGCCGGACGAAGCCGGTGCTGCCGGTGTCGGCCACGAACTCACCACCGACGGCCAGGTGGCTGCCGTACTCGCGGCCCAGGCGCAGCTCGCCGCGGCCGCCGATGCGGAACCCCTCGGGGGTAGCCATGACCATGCCGCGAGCGTCGAACGCGGCCCCGCTGCGGCTCTGAAAGCGCAACTCGAACCAACCGCCAACACGGAAGCCGGCGCTGAGCGCACAATCTTCCCGCGGCGTTCCCGCCGGGCACGAACCGTCGTCGCCACGCTCGCTGCGCGGCGTCTCGCCCACCAGGCGTGTGTAACCGAAACGCAGCGAGTGCAACGGCGAACGCAAAATGCGGTAGGAGAAATCCAGATCGATGCGCAGGTAGCGATCGCGCACCCGCGTAGTGCCCAGCGTCCGCGAGCCGAAGTCGACATACCCGGTCGCGACGCACGACTACGGCGGCAGCTCGATGAACGGAATGCGACCGTTGGCGCTGGCACCGTCGCCATTGGGGATGTAGGCGGACGGCGACGTGGAGTTGCCGCCGGTAATGCGCAGAATCAATTGGTCGCCGGCGCTGGCGTCCGCGGCCGTGCCGTCGGTGGTGTCCTCGTACGGCACTGCGTCGAACCCGCTCGACGGTGGATCGAAGTGGTGGTCGAACAGAGCCACGCGGTGGTCACTGTTGCTGTCGCGCCAGATGATCTCGAAGCGCACATCCACCGGTTCGACGATGATGCCATCGCCCACCAACCGCCAGGTGCCGGCGGGAATGGGACCGCGCAGCGTGAACTCGGCTTCTACGAAGCTCCCGGCTCCGACGCCGGGCGCTCAAAACTCCGGCGGCTCGGCGTCCACCAGCTTGACGTCGGTTTCGCCCCCCTCGAGGTAGAGCCACAACTTGGGCGGGTTGAACGCGTCGTCTCCGCACGCACCCAGCGACGCCAGCAGCAGCGCCAACGCAACGGCTTTCATCTTCGCCTCCCATCCGGCGCGAGCACGACCAAAAACTGCGCCGGCAAATCGCGGTAACTCGCGACCACACGCAGCCCCGCCGCGGCGGCAGCGCGGCGCACCGCCGGCTCGCGATCGATGCGATTGACCACGGCGATGCGGCCCCGCGGCGCCAGCGTCGGCTGCAGCCGGCGCAAGAACGCGGCGCGGTCTGCCAACAGGTGATCGACGCGGGCGAGCACCACCATGTCGAACGCCCCCGGCTCCAGCCCCGGGTCGTTTGCGCCGACCCAGCGCGGCTCGAGACGCCCGCCGCTGCGGTCCGACAACCGGGCCAGCGCAGCCACCGCCCACGGGTCGACGTCGGTGGCGACGACCCGCCCATCGGGCCCCAGGGCACTCAGAAGATGGGGCTCCAGGGCACCCGCCCCTGCTCCCACGTCGGCGACGCGGGCCCCCGGCCGCAAGCCGAGGTGCGCAACCAACACGTCGGGCCGCCTGGCACGCTCTACAGCCGCCCTATCGGACCCGCCCGCGGTAGGGGTCCGTTTGACCGTGTCGGGGCGCTCACAGCCGCTGAGGGCCACGACGAGGCCGGCAGCGATAGGCAGCCAAACCGGGTGCACAAGGGACGATAGCGCCCTTCGGTCGCCCTGTCGAGCGGCCCTGTCGCGGTCTACCAGTTGCGCCGGGTGCGGTGCGGCCGGTGGTACTTGTGGCGCCGCTTTTTGGGCTTTGGTTTCGGCAACGCGTAGACGATGACCGGCTCTTTGCCGTTGAGACCAATCGCCCGCGCGACCGGCGGCGTCAGATCGGCGCAGCTGGCGAACGTGATGCGGCTCGTCCGTTTGATCACACTACGCACCAGCGCGCGGCCGCGCCGCCAACATGCGTGCGACGGAAACCCGCGATCGTCGCGGCTGCATTTTCGCGGCACGACCCAATACGGTCCGCGATCGATCACCGGTGCACGCACCGAGCGTCCGGTTCGAATGTTCGTGATC
>Ga0114931_10001973_pt1 | contig 26172 bp, 21 predicted proteins | sample 2SBtaG_FD_89579 | JGI IMG/M metagenome (GOLD analysis project Ga0114931, IMG submission 89579) | Deep subsurface microbial communities from Kolumbo volcano to uncover new lineages of life (NeLLi) - 2SBTROV14_V59a metaG | ecosystem: Environmental > Aquatic > Marine > Volcanic | place: Kolumbo... | reverse complement strand
TTTCTGGCTGCGTCCGTCTCTTCCAACACATGGGTGGCACTTGATTGGGAGTGTCCGTCTCTTCCAACACATGGGTGGCACTTGATTGGGAGAGGTTTTGCGACCTTGACACGCTCGCTTCCTTATGCGAGGCTTCCCGTCCGCCGCCCGCGAGGGGGGCGGAAACCCGGACGCGGGGTGGAGCAGTCCGGTAGCTCGTTGGGCTCATAACCCAAAGGTCGCAGGTTCAAATCCTGCCCCCGCAACCAAGAATATCCGAGCCAGGTCGCATGACCTGGCTCTTTCTTGTTTTGATCCTTGACCATTTCAGCATCGCTGCTTCAGATGCGGGCTCACGGTCCCGCGGGCGGTGGTGGCATCTCGACCGCGCGCCGTTCGGCGCTCGGCGCTTGGGCCGGGTGCAGTCGGGTGGCTGCGAAGCCGCTCAGAACCACCAGGCAGGCGGCGGTCCAGAACGTCGCGCGCGCGCCGACCTGCTGGAAGATCGCGCCAGCCAAGACCGGACCCAGGAGGCGGCTCATGCCGCCGAATGATTGCTGCACGCCCAAGGTCTGACCGATCTCGCCGGCCGCCGCGTGTCGCGATACCAGCGATGTGGTGCAGGGAAACAACATGGCGGTGCCCGCGGGCACGAGGGCGATGGCCAACAAGAACGTGCCCGGGGTCTGGGCCAGCGGTGCCAGGACCATGCCGACGGCGAGCAGAGCGATCCCCGTGCGCAAGACCCGCACCTCGCCCCACAAGCTCACCACCCTGCCGAGCACCACCGCACGCATGACCACCGATACCGCGCCAACCACCACGTAGAACCAGCCGATGCTCTCTTCGGTGATGCCGAAGCGCTCGGCAAGGAAGAGGGCCATGATGGCGTTCATGGCCATGAACGCCATCATGGCTATGGCGTAAACGCTGATCAGCATGTTCACTGGCAAGAGCGGTCGCGCCAGTACAGCATGGATTGCCGGCAGGATGGGCGAATGCGCGCGGGGCTTGGCCGCACGGTTGGACGACTCGGGCAAGAAACGCCAAACGAAGAGCACGTTGAGCGCGGCCATGGCCGCCGCGATCACACCGGGTGCAGCGGCTGAGATGGGGACGCTGAACGAGCCGATCGCCGGCCCGAGCATGACGCCAACGCTCGACGCGGCCGTGATCCAGCCGAGCGCCTTGGCCCGTTCCTCGGGCCCCGCGACATCGGACACATAGGCTTGGTTGACGCTGATGGTGCCGCCCCCCGCCCCTTGCACCAAGCGGCAGATGAAAAGCAGCAGCACAGCGGGCGTCATTTGGTGGGCCAGTCCCTCGAATCCATCGAAGCCTTGACCCGCGGCTACCTCGATCGTCGCTGGCTTGTCTGCCGCCAGCGGCGAGGGCGCTGCGCGGTCAGCGACCGCGAACAGCGCGAACGCCACGGCGGCCAATATTTGCCCGAACAGCAGCACCGGGCGCCGGCCCACGCGGTCCGACAATCGTCCCCACAAGGGGGCGGTGATCAACTGTGCGAAGGCGAAGGTTGCGAGCAGCAAGCCGATTACGAACGGACGGGCGCCGAATCGGGTGGCATAAAGCGGCAGCAGCGGCAGGATGAGGGCAAAGCCCATCATGTCGACGAAGGCAGTGACCATCAACACCCACAGCCGCCGCACCCGTAGGCGAGCCGGGAAAGGCGCGCTCATCCACCCGCCCCGGAGGCGGCTTCGCCCCGTCCCCAGACCAAGAATGCCACTGCCGAGAGCAGCATCAGGATCACGCCGTAGGCTGAAGCCACACCGAAGGCAGGTTCGCGCAGCGCCGACAGGATCTCGATCGAGATCGGCCGTGTCTCGTAGGTGTACAGCACGACCGACACCACGAAGTCGCCGAGGGCGGTGATCAGCGCCAGACCGACCGCGGCGGCGAGCGCTGGCCGCAGCAGGGGCATCACCACCCGCAGGAAGCTGCGCAGCGGTCCGGCCCCCAGGCTCCACGCCGCCTCCTCGAGTGCCGGATCGAGTTGGCGCAGGCCGGCGAGGGCGGCTCGACCGGTGATCGGCAGCGCTCGCACCAGGTAGGCGAGCGGCAGGATGATCGGTGTTCCGACCCACACGAAACGACCGAACCACGGTTGATCGGCGCTGAAGGTGGCTGCCAAGGCGATCGCGAAAACGGTACCCGGAATCGCCCAAGGCAGCGCGATCAGGGCTTCGAGCATGGCCCCCAAGCGACCTCGCACCGCCCGCGAACGGCGTGCCGCAGCCAGACCGAGGACGACCGCACCGGTGGTGGCGAGCGCCGCCATCCACAGCGAGTTGAGCATCGGTCGCAAGCGCTCCGGCTGACCGAACAGCCGCTGGTAGTTGCCGGCGTCGAGCTGTGGCGGCAGCCATTCGGTGGTCCAGGTTCCGGCCGGGACCAAGGAGATGAGCATCAGCGTCAAGTGTGGCAGCAGGAGCAGCAGTGCCAACAGCCAACCGGTGACGGTGAATGCCAGCCGCAGCCCCGTGCGCGCCACGCGCCGTGGTCTAGGTGCCATGCCATGGGCGCTGGTGGCCTCGGGCATGCGCGCCTGCAGGCGATGCACCATCAGCAGCGCCAGCAGCGCCAGCCCGGCGAGCACCACCGATTCGAGGTTGGCGCGCGCCAGCTCGCCGCTGAGTTTCGAAGCCACGATCTGGGTGGTCATCACGCGGTAGCCGCCACCGAAGATGTAGGGGGCGGAGAACGACCCCAGCGCGGTCATAAAAGTGAGCAGCGCGGCACCGAGTAATGCCGGGTAAAGCTGGGGCATGGTGACGCGCCAGAAGCTCCGCAAACGGCTGGCACCGAGCGACGCTGCGGCCTCGAGCGTCGCGCCATCCAGCCGTGCGAGGGCAGCGCGGGCGAAGAGGTAGAAATACACGTACATGCTGTAGGTATGGACGAGGAGGATGGCCCCGAGCCCATCGAGCCGCCAGGGGGCTTGCTCGAGGCCCAAGGTGCTCATCAGCAGACGCGGGATGAATCCGCTTTCGCCATAGAGGAAAAGGAAGGCGATGACGCCGACCAGGGGCGGCAATGCCACGGGCAGCGCGATGAGCGCGCCGAGCGTCCGGCGGCCGGGAAAGTCAGTGCGTGCGAAAATCAGCGCCAGCGGAACGCCGATCAGCGCTGCCAGCAGCACCGACAGTGTAGCGACCAGCAGGCTGTGACCGAGCGCGGACCATTCATCGGCAGCGGTGGCAAATGCCCCGAGTGGTGCCAGGCTCCAGTCCCCTTCGGGATGAAGCGCCTCGGTCGCGGTGAGCACCAGGGGGTAGCCCACCAGCCATGCCAGCAGCAGGGCCAAGAGCAGCGCCCAGGTGCGGCCGCCGCCGGTCGCCAGCTGAGCGCTCATGCCTGGACCCGGGGACGAAAAACCACCGGTCGTGGCCCGCGGGCCCCTGGCTGGAGTGCGACCCTCTGGCCGACGGCAAGCGCCTCGGACGCGACCTGCACCTCGATCCGCTCGCCGTTTGCGAGCTGCACGGCGGCATAGGTGAGCGGCCCGGTGAAGTGCAGCGCAGCGACCTGCCCCATCACCCGTTCCGGTGTGTCTTCAGCCGCGAGTGCCAGGCTCTCGGGTCGTACCACCAACTCGACAGACTCGCCCACCATCAGCGGCTCGCCGCTGCGGGCGCGCCATGACGCGCCGGCTTGGAGCGTCACTCGTGCGCCGCCATTGTCGATCGTGGCCAGCGTGCCGGCCAGTACGCTCGAGCGACCGACGAAGGTGGCGACGAAGCGGTCGGCCGGCATGCGGTAAAGCGCTTGCGGCGTGTCGACTTGGGCCAGGCGTCCGCGGTCGAGCACCGCCACCCGGTCACCGACATCGAAGGCCTCCTCCTGCTCGTGGGTCACCAACAAGGTGGTGATGCCAACCGCCTTGACCGCGTCGCGCAGCTCGCGCCGGGTGCGCTCGCGCAGTGCCGGATCGAGATTGGAAAGGGGTTCGTCGAGCAGCAGGACGCGCGGCGCGGGTGCCAGTGCCCGGGCCAGCGCCACCCGTTGCTGCTGGCCGCCCGAGATGGCGTCGATGCTGCGCTCGCCGAACTCGGCGAGGCCGACCAGATTCAGTACTTCGTGCACCCGTGCTCGGATCCGTGGTCGCGGCCAGCCGCGGGCCCCGAGGCCGAAGGCCACGTTGGCCGCCACGTTCATGTGAGGGAAGAGTGCGTAATGCTGAAAAACCATGCCGAAGCCGCGGCGCGCCGGCGCCAGGGCAGTGACGTCCTCGCCCGCCACGATCACCCGGCCGCGGTCGGCAGTCTCGAAGCCCGCGACCAGCCGTAGCGCCGTGGTCTTGCCGCTGCCCGAAAGCCCGAGCAGCACCAGGATCTCGCCTTCCGCAAGCTTGAGGTCGAGATCCTCGAGCACGGTCGCATCGCCGAAACGCTTGCTCAGGCCGCGCAGCGCGAGGAAGGCGTCGCTCACCAGCTCACCCGTCATCACCAGCCGTGACGCGCGCCTCGGGCCCAGCCTCGCCTCGACCGCGTACCGTGCGGTCCCAGGTGCTCATCCAGCGCGCGCCTTCGCGCTCGATCAGCCGCCAGTCGACGTTGGCCGGCACCATCTCGGCGAGTGCGTCACGCGCCCAGGCGGGCAAGCTCTCCTCGGGCATGTCCGTGCGCGCGGGCAGCCGGAAGGCTTTTTCGGCCGCCAGTGCTTGCGCTTCACGACTGCCGATCCAGTCCAAGAAGCGACGCGCCGGCTCGCCGTGGCGGGCACCGCGCACCAGCGCTGCGGCGTCATCGATCACGGGGGTGCCGCTCGCTGGAAAGCGGTAGCCGAGCGGGTTACCGCGCGACTGTTGCAAAAGGATATCGGTAAGCTCCCATAGGGTTACCAACCCTTCGCGACGGATAATCTTTTGATGCAAGAGCGCTGGGCTGTGCACGTACTCCTTGGTCTGGGCATCGAGGCGTCGAAGCCAGTCGAAACCGCGCTCCTCGTTGCCGGTTTCGACCACCGAGCGCGCCAGCACAAAGCCGAAGATGGTGCGCATGGTGCCGCTCGCCAGCGGATCACGCACCAGAACGAGATTGCGCCAGCGCGCAGCGAGCAGGTCGTCCCAATCGGCGGGGGCTTGCTCGGCCGGCACCGCGTCGCGGTTGAAAACGATCACGGGCGGGGTGCGGTAGACGCCGAAAAAGCGGTCTTGGGCATCGCGCGAGGCAGCGGGCACCGCGTCGGCCCAAGGCGGGCGGTAGGGCTCGAGCAGGCCGGCCTTAGCAGCGCGCGCGAAAATCGCCGCCGGCCCCCCGAACCAGACGTCGGCTTGTGGGTTGGCGGCTTCGGAACGCACGCGGTCGAAGACCTCTTGCGAGCCCATATCCAGCCAGCGCACATCCACCTCTGGATGTGCCGCCTCAAAGGTTTGCTCGAACAGGGCCAGCAGATCGCGACCGTGCGGCGAGTAGATCAAAAGCGGTGTCCGCCCATCACCGCTGCAGCCGGCGAGTACGGCGCAGCCAGCGAGCGCGGCGAGCACGGTGAGCAGCGACAGCCGTGGCCGCCTTCTTGCCCCGGGTCTCGGCGCTTGTGCGCAGCAGGTCGGTGCGTCCATCAATCCTCCGCGGCCAGCGCCAACAGGTTGGCCATCAGCCGGTAGGCGCCGACCACGCCGGCGGGCAACTGGCGAAAGAAAGCGAGCCCTGTATAGACATACCAGCCTTCCCCCACCCGCGCCACCAGCAGGGCACCCGAACGCTCCACGCCTTCGGGATCGGCCATCGCCAGAATCGGCGTGTAGGCATCGTCCCAACTGCCAGCGAAGTACAGGCCGCGCTCTTGAACCCAGCCGTCCCAGTCTGCGGCGACGATCACATTCGGGCGCCGGAGTACCGGCTGCTCGGGTGCCAGGATGCGTACGGGCGTGGTCTCATCGGTGGCGCGATCATGTGGTCGATGGATATCGAGCGGATAGGGCGCGAAGTGACCCCGGGCGAAGGCATATTGCTGATACTGGACGATCACCGTGCCGCCAGCGCGGGCGTAGGCGAGCAGTGCGGGGCTGAGCGTGGCCAGCGACGGATCGGTCTCGTAGGCGCGGCTGCCGATGACCACGGCATCGTAGCGCCCGAGCTCGGCGGTGAGCAGCGCGCTGGCGCTTTGTACCTCGATCGGCAGGCCGATCGCCGAGAGCGCCTCGGGTACGCGGTCGGAGGCACCGCGGACATAGGCGACGCGGGTGAGCGCGGGCAGCGCGATGCTGCCGGCGCTGATCGTCAAACGCGCCGGCACCGGTCGCGCCGTCGGCGCGATGTGAGGATGGTCGATGACCTCGATCGCGCGCCGATAGGTCCGGCCGGTGTCATCGAGAAGCCGCACCTCAACCGGGTAGCGACCGCGCTCGAGGTTGGCCGGCGCCAGCAGCCGCAAGGGAATCTCGCGCCGCCCGCGCGCGGGTATGAGCACGCGCGTCGGGGCGATCTGCGGCCAGCCCTCGGGTGTCCGTGCTTCGATCCGCACCTCGACCTCGCGTGCCAGGTTGTTGGTGGCCCAGACCTTGAGTGTGGCCTGTTCGCGGGTTCCCAATCGCCATACCAGCATCCGAGGTTCGAGCCCCACCTCGAGCTTCGGTACCACACGCAGGGGCCGGCGTACCTCGCCCCGCGCCTGGTCACGCACGCGCTGGACCACTTCGCGCTCGAGGGTCAGCGGCACGTCGTCGACGCGCAGGCGAAACCGCACGGTGAGCGGTGGCGGACCCGCGGGCAAGCCGCGCACGGCGGTCGGTGTCGTCTGCCAGCGGTAGCGGTCGCCGCGACGCGCCTGACGCAGGAAGTAGGGGATCGAGGGCGCTGTGTCGTCGGGTACCGCCACCTCGAGTCGATAGCTGGCACTGGGCCGGGGAGCCGACCGGCGGCGGTCCGCGCGCGCCTGATCGTCGATCACCACGGCTTCGGTCACCGTCAGCCCCTCCGGGCTCGCTGCCTCGATCACTGGTGCGCCCATGCTCCGGCGACCGGCATTCCACACCATGGCCGAGACCTCGAAGTGTGATCCGGGCACCAGCGATGCCTGCTCGCTCCAAGCGTCGACCGCGATCCCCGCGGCGGCGGCGAGCGCAGACTCGGCGATCGCGCGCTTCTCTTCGACCAGCGCCAGTGCGTGGCGCGCATCGCTCGAGGCGTGTGCCGCACCGAGCGCCGAGGCGGTTTCTTTCAGCAGGCGGACGATGTCGCCGAGCGGCGGCACGGCAGCATCGAGGCGGGAGGGAACCAGCGTGGCGCGGGTTTGCATCGCCAGCGTGGCCACCCGCGAAAGCCGCTCTGCGGTGGCGCTGCGCAGCGGTCCGGGCGCCAGCAGCGCGGCGATGGACTCCAGGCGCGTGTCGATGCCAGCGAAAAGATCGTTCGCGCCCGGATCGTCGCCCGGCCTCGGGTCCGCGCCCGGGGGTTCGAGTCGTAGGTAGCGACCCTCGGCATCGCCGAGCGGTTGCAAACTGCCCATGTCTTGCGACCGATGCTGGCTGCGGCTGGCGCGCGCGAGCTGCAGCATCGAGCGGCCGGTCAGCGGATCGAGCCTGCCGAAGGCCACGCGCACGCCCGCCGCTTCCGGTTCGAACCAGGCTGGACGGTAAAGCGCTGCGCAGGACCAGGGCGCCAGCCCCTCGGCGTCGAGCCCTGGGAATGCCCGTGGATCGCCCGCGGCGGCAAAGGCCTCGGGCGCCACCTTGCCGGCGGCTTGGTGCTGGCCGTGCCCGGCGCGCGCATCCGGCGGCCACACGCTGACGATCACCTGCGGGCGAAACATACGAATCACCCGCACGACATCCTCGACCAGCGTTGCTTCGTCCCAGCGGCGGAGTGCCTCGGCGCGCGAGCGGGTATAGCCGAAGTCATAGGCGCGGGTGAAAAACTGGCTGGCACCGTCGATCTCTCGCGCTGCTTCCAGCTCGCGGCTGCGTAGCAGGCCGAGGGCTTCACCCAACTCCTCGCCGATCAGGTTCTGCCCGCCCTCGCCGCGGTTGAGCGATAGGTACGCAGCCTCGCCGCCGTCGCCTCGGGTCACCCTCGCCAGAAGGCTGTTGTCTTCATCGTCCGGATGGGCAGCGATCAGCAGCAGCCGGCGATGCTGGCTGAGCCGTTCGAGGGCGCGTTCGACGCGCACCAAACCGCCGCTCGAGGCTGGCTCGAGCGGCGACGCAGCCTGTGGGTCGGTGGCTTGCGCATGGGCGGTAGCGCTCGGCGCCAGCATCGCGCCGAGTGCCAAGGCCACCGCGCTGAGTGCCACGGCCGATGCTCTCAGTGCCACAGCCCCGGGTGCCTCGACGTCGCGCCAGCATTGCGCGCAGCGATCAGAGAAGCTCAGCTCAAAGGGTCTGCCATTCACGAGGCTGGCATTGTAGTGGAAGGGCCATGCTCGTGGCTGGTTCGCTTCGCGACCGACCCGAGTCGCAACACCCGTGATGACGCGCTGGCGTTTCAGGCGCTGGGGCCTTGCGCTGCGGATCTTGTCGATCGCGGGTCTCCTGGGCCGCCATGTCGCCGGCGGTGATAGGCTCACCACGCCGTTCTGGCGCGTTGGGGGGAGACCCATCCTCGGACCTCGAGGCCCTGGGCCCAACGTGAGAACCATACCCGCGGACGGCATCAGGGGGAGTGTGGTCGATGTCTCATGCTGGCTGGCGCCCGCCGGGCGCCGACGAAACCGGTTTCGCATCGCTTTACCGGCTGGCCAAGAGCGCTAGATGCCTGGAACAGCGGGCGTTTGTCGAGGCCTACCCGGTGGCAGGGCTGTTGGTTCACTGGGAAGGTGAGGCTGCCGAGGTGCCCGACACGCCCGATTCGGGGGTGCAGCTTCTGACCATCTCGATGCATGCCTCGGGCGTGTTGCGCTATTTGAACAAGGTCGCTTTTCTGTGCAAGCGTAAGGGTAACCCCTTCGCTCATCTGGTCTCGGTCGGACGGTCCAATACCAATGACCTGGTGATCGCCATCGACTCGGTGTCCAAGGTCCACGGCTACTTCGTGCATCGGGCGCAGGGCTGGTCATTCGTCGATCGGAACTCGACCAATGGCTCCTGGCTCAATGGCCGGAAGCTCGAGCCGGGACGCCACACCGTGGTGCGCAACGGAGACGAACTCACGCTCGGCGTCGACGTGGCGCTCGAGCTGCTCGAGCCGGCCTCGCTGCATGAACGCCTACGCCGTGAGCACTGAACGGGTCGTTTTCGGGCACGCCATGGCGTGATCAGACCGGCTCTCGGAGTGCGTCATCCGTTGCTTCCTCGTCGGTGAATACGCCGGTATCGTGCAGATCGCAGAGTGCCCCTTCGCAGCGTTCGAGGCGCTGGCGTACACGAGCCAGCGCTTCGATGCCGAAGCCGTAGACGCTGGCCAAGTCATGGTCAGCAGGCAGCCTCACGCCGCTGACCCAGCGTGGCGGCGGGTAAAGGGCTGCGAAGAACGATCCGGGGTCGATCTCCAAGGCATCGAGCACGAGCAGCACGTGCGATACCTTGAGCGTGATGTTGTTGGCGAAAAGCTGCGACAGGTAGCCGCGCGAGAGCCCGGTCCGTGCTTCGAGTTCGCGGTGGGTAAAGCCGGTGTCGGCGATCACGTCGCGCAGATGCTTGAGAAGGTGGCGGTTGGCGCGCTGTGGGTCGGAGGTGTCGGTCGGGTCATCGGGCGCAGACATCGGACGATTCTACTCGCATTCGGCTCGTGGTCGCTGCCTGGCCCGGTGCTGCGGTTCATCGCGCGAGACGCGCCGTCTTCGGCTTTCCCGTACAGTGGGCTTCCCCGTACAGTGGGCTTTCCCGTACAGTGGGCTTTCCCGTAGAATGGCCGGGTGTGCATGAGCCGCACCGGCAGGCCCGTGTCTGGTCCATCCTTGAGGAGAGCTGATCATGAACCCATCTTCCCCCCATCGCATCACGCGGCTGCGTTCCACCAGGCTGGCACTCTTGGCTGCGCTCTTGGCGCTTGTGGCGCTGCTCATCGCGCCGCTCGCCGCCTCTGCCCAAGGCGGTCTGCGCTACTCGATCACCGTGACCCAGTTTGAGAATCAAGCGGGGTGGTATGGTAGTTATGATATTGGGAACGCCTGGGGAACGGTCCTTACAGACCTACTCAACCAAAGTGGTCGCTTCATTGTCCTCGGTGAGAGCGACATGCGCGGCGCTGCGCTCGCTGAGCAGGACCTGGGCGCCTCGGGCCGCACGGCGCAAGGTTCCAAAACACCCGTGATTGGCCAGTTGACACCGGCGCAGATCCTGGTCAAAGGCGCGATCACCCATGTACAGCACGACACCTCGAGTGGCAAAGGCGGGATCCGGATCAAGCGCTTCCGTGTCGGGGGCAAGAGCGCCAAATCCGAAATCAACGTCACGATCTACATGGTCGACTCGACCACCGGCCAGGTGCTGGCCTCCAAGAGCGTCGTCGGCACAGCCAAACAGAAGGGCGCGCGGACGGGCTACAGTGGCCGCAACTGGGGTGCAGCTTTTGGCGGCGAGAAGAATGACAATCTCGGCAAGGCGATCGCCTACGCCAGCGACCGGGCGGTGGAATGGCTGATCAGCCAACTGCCGAATATGCCCTGGCGCGGCAGCGTGGTGATGGTCAAGAACGGCCGGGTCTACATCAACCGCGGCAGCCGCGAGGGCGTGACCCCTGGGCAGCAGTTCGTGGTAGGCACCTCGGAGGTGATTCGCGATCCTGACACCGGTGAAGTGCTGGACGAAAGTGTCACCGAGATCGCCCGCCTCCAGGCCGCTACGGTCAAGGAGAAGCTCACCATCTGTACAGTGGTCTCCGGCAATGCCCGCGCGATCTCGAGAGGACAGGGCGTGCAGATCCCGGGTACTTGAGGCGCCTGCACCTGGGTGGCAGTTCCCGGGCACGCTTCTCCAGGGCCTCGGATGCGAAGAGCCCCGGCCTCAGGCCGGGGCTCTCGTCATCTCGACAAGGCAGGCGAGCCGACTGGCTCAGGCCGGCTCAGGCCGGCTCACTCAGTTGACTGTACTCACCGCTCGCTTTCTCGGCTGCGGCTTTGCGGCCTTGGTCTCCGGGGCTTTCGCCGCCCGCGAACTGGCCGCTGCTTCTGGCTTGTGGGCCGCCGACTCGAGACCTTCCACCAGCGCTTCGAGCCACCGCTGGCGACCCTGCAGCACGCCCAATGCCACCTGGTACTTGAAGCTGTCGTCATTGCGCCACAGATCCTGGAACAGCCGCCGTACCTTGCGCCGCGCCTGGCGGCAGAATAGCTCACATAGCTCGCTCGCGTTCTTGGCATCGGGATGGCCGGTCTGCTCCATGGCGTGTGTTCGGCTGATGGTCGCCGCCATGGCGAACAATTCGTTGGCAACATCGACCAGTCGGAAAAGGAACATTTGCTTGTTTTGCAACCGCGCCTGGTGCACGACCATGCCGTGAAACACCTGGCGTGCCAAACGCCGGCTGCTGCGCTCGACAAAGCGCAGGTACCGCGCCCAGGGGCCGAGCTCGGAGAAGGTGTCGAAGTGGCCGAGCCAGCGGGTCGGATACCAGGTGGCGTAAAACGACGCCATCGTCGGCAGGGCTTGTGCCTTTTCAGCCAGGCTCTTGTCGGGATCGATCAGCGCTCCTGCTACCTGCAGGTGCTTGTCCACCGCTTCGCGGGCCATGAACAAATGCATGATCTCGCTCGAGCCTTCGAAGATCTTGTTGATCCGGTAGTCGCGCATCATGCGCTCGACCGGCACCGGGGCCTCGCCCCGTGCGGCGAGTGATTGCGCGGTCTCGTAGCCGCGTCCACCGCGGATCTGCATGGTGTCGTCGACGATCTCCCAGGTGCGACAGGTGTTCCACTCCTTGGCGGCGGCCGCTTCGAGGCGGATGTCGACGTTCTTGGCGTTCGCCATGTGGCTGGCAAGAAGCGACATCGATTCCATGGCGTAGGTGGTCGCGGCCATGTCCGCGAGTTTGTGGGACACAGCTTCGTGCTTGCCCACCGGCTTGCCCCATTGCACGCGCTCGCTCGCCCAAGTGCGGCAGATCCTGAGCGCCTGCTTGGCGGCACCCACCGAGCTGGCCGGAATCGACAGCCGACCATCGTTGAGCGTGGTCAATGCGATCTTCAACCCGCGGCCTTCCTTACCGATCAAGTTGCTGCGCGGCACCTTGACCTGGCGGAAGTGCAACACCGCATTGGCCAGTGCCCGCAAGCCCATGAAGTGACAACGGCGCACGACCTCGACTCCCGGCCACTCGGTTTCGACCACGAAGGCGCTGATCGCTTTGGTGCGCGCATTGCGCGCCATGACCACCAGCAGCTTGGCCAGTGTGCCATTGGTGCACCACAACTTCTCGCCATTCAGGATGTAGTGCTCGCCGTCCTCGGACAGCTCATAGGTGGTGGTCATGCGCGCCGGATCCGAGCCGACCTGCGCTTCGGTGAGCGCGAAGGCCGAGATCTCGCCGCGTGCGCAGCGTGGCAGGTACTTTTTCTTCTGCGCCTCCGTACCGAAGTTCTTGAGCGGCTGGGGCACACCGATCGACTGGTGCGCCGAGAGCAGTGCGGTGAGGTTCCCTTCGTAGGCGCCCAAGAGCTCCATGGCCTTGGAGTACTCCACCTGGTTGAAGCCGAGGCCGCCATACTCCTTGGGGATCTTCATGCCGAAGGCGCCGAGCTTGCGCAGACCATCGACCACATCTTCCGGGTACTCGCCGGTCTCGTCGATCCGGTCGGGGTCAACATGCTCGATCAAGAAGGCACGCAGGGTATCGAGGAAGGCTTTGACCTCTGGCCGCTCGATTTCGCCGAGCGGGTAGGGATGGATGAGGTCCAGGCGAAAATTGCCGAGGAACATTTCACGCATGAAGCTCGGCTGCGTCCATTCGGTCTGCCGGGAAGCCTCGGCGACCTTCATCGCTTCCTGCTCGCTGACATGGATTTCATTGTCGGCCATCGGATCGCTCCTTTCTGCGCCGCGCAAACGTGCGTCGGCAAGACAAAGTCGTCAAATCGGTTGCCTGGTGGTCGTTCGCCAGGGGCCATGCTCCGCGAGCACGCCTGCCAGCGCGATGGCGGTGAGATCGTCCGTGATCTCATCGCTGCTCAACGGCCCCGCGGTGTCGTACCACCGTGACAACCACATGATCATTCCCAACACGCTGAAGGCGGCGGCGGTCGGGTCGATGCCCGAAGCGCCACGCTGGTATCGCAATTCGGCGATGGTGTCTCGCACCAGCTCGAAGTACCGACGCTTGAGGGCGATGATCTCGTCTTTTTATTCCCCACTCAGGCCTTCCACCTCGTCGATCAAAATGCCCAGCGCACCGTGCTCGTCGCGCATCAGAAGCCGGCAGTGCCGGTCGACGATGATGCGCAGCCGCTGCTCGGGGTCTTCCTCAGGGGTCGCGCTTGCCACGACCTCACGATCGAGCAGGTCCATGGCATGGCTCATGATGGCAAAAAGAAGTTCTTTTTTACCTTTTACGTGGTAGTACAAGCCGGGCTTGGTGAGCTCGACCGCCTCCGCGATCTCGGCCATGGAGGTCGCCGCGAAGCCCCGGCGGCGAATCAATTGCGCCGCGGTCCGGTAAATGGCGCCAGCACGCTGGTCGTCGAACAGCGCCGACCTTGCCGGAGTCTGCTCGAGCGTGGCGTGCATGGTGGTTGGGACGGAGGTCATGGCTTGTCTGTCTTGCCGATGAATGCCGGCTGGATCTCGGGACTTCAGTCGGTGGGAGCCTTGGTGCTTCTACCTACCGGTCGGTAGGTATTCTGTCCTAGAAAAATCCACGTGTCAAGCGCCGCGACGCGGCAATTGCGTCTACGTGCGGCAATCGGTGGTAGATTTCGCAACACACGCTGAGGAGTACCCCATGCAGACCCCGGAAGCGGCAGCGTCGATCCGTCCCCCCGCCCATCCCGACGACACCCCGCAGGCCGAACTCGACCAGGCCATCGCAGAGCTGGGCGTGGCCAAGCAGCATTGGCTCGGTGTTTCGATCGCCGACCGGCGCGCGATTCTTGCCGAGTTGCGGCGCGATTTCGGCACGGTCATGCCGCGCTGGGCCGAGGCCAGTCGGCGGGCCGAGCGCATTCCCGACGCCAGCCCCATGGCCGGCGAAGAATGGCTGGTCGGCCCCTACCTGATCGTGCGCAACCTGGCGTTGCTCGAGCAGGCGCTGGCGGACATCGAGCGCTTTGGCCAACCGCGCATCCCGGGCCCGGTGAGCGAGATCCGGGGTCGGACCTCGGCGCAGGTTTTCCCCGCGCGGCTCTACGACCGGCTGTTTTACCCCGGGGTCACGGCACGGGTGTGGATGACGCCTGGCGTCAAGCCCGACGCATTGGCTTCGACCCAGGCGATCGCCTACCAGAAGCGTCCCGCTGCCGGCCGGCTGTGCCTGGTGCTCGGCGCCGGCAATGTGACGTCGATCGGGCCGATGGATGCACTCTACAAAATCTTCGTCGACAACGAAGTGGTGCTTTACAAGAATCATCCGGTCAACGCCTACCTCGGGCCGCTGATGGCCGAGGCGTTTCAGGCTCTGATCGACTGGGACGCACTGCGCTTGGTGTATGGCGGCGTGGCAGTGGGCCGCTACTTGACGGCGCATCCGGCGATGGACGAGATTCACATCACCGGTTCGGACAAAACGGTCGAGGCGATCGTCTTCGGTACGGGTGAGCAAGGACGGCTGAGAAAGCAGCAGCGCCGCCCGCGCAACACCACGCCGATCTCGAGTGAGCTCGGCAACGTGTCGCCGGTGATCGTGGTGCCTGGGCCGTGGAGCGAGAGTGACCTCGACTACCAGGCCGAGAACCTAGCGGCGACGCTGACCAACAACGCTGGTTTCAACTGCAACGCAACGCGCGTGATGCTCACCCACGCTGGCTGGACGCAGCGCCAGCCGCTGCTCGAACGCTTGCGCACGGTGCTCGAGAAGACCCCGTGCCGGTATGCCTACTATCCCGGTGCCAGCGAGCGCTTCGAGGCCTTCGTCCGCGCCCATCCCGAGGCCGAGCGTTTCGGCCAGCCAGCCCAGGGTAGCTTGCCCTGGACGCTCATCTCGGACCTCGATCCAGCGGCCCAAGATGAGATCTGCTACCGCACCGAAGCCTTCTGTGCGGTGTTTGCGGAAACCCCGATCGCGGCGTCCTCGCCCGCGACCTTCCTGGATCAGGCAGTGGCGTTTGCCAACGACCGACTGTGGGGCACGCTCAACGTCAGCCTGCTGGTGCACCCGGCCTCGCTGCGCCATGCAGAGACCGCGGCAGCGCTCGAACGGGCGGTCGCCGGGCTGCGCTATGGCACCGTGGCGGTCAACATCTGGGCCGCTGCCGGCTTTGGGCTGGTGATCACGCCGTGGGGTGCGTACCCGGGCCACGAGCTCGATGACATCCAATCCGGAACCGGCATGGTGCACAACACTCTGATGTTCTCCGAGGTCGAGAAGACAGTGATCCGCGCGCCCTTTCGCATGCGGCCCAAACCGGTGTGGTTCCCCAGCCACCGGACCGCCGACCGGGTCGCTCGGGCACTGTCGTACTTTGAACTCGCGCCGTCGCTGGCCAAGCTCCCGGGAATCTTCTGGCCTGCCCTCAACGGCTGAACGCCGGCCCCGGGGCACCATCGTCGACCCGGCACCAAACGGGCTGAGCGTGTCGCGGTCTCAGCCGCCGAAGCGCAACGCTCGGTCAAAGAGCAACAGACCGAGCACGGCGGGCAGGTATAAGACGGAGGTCAGCAACACCCGCCGCGCCGCGCGCAGGCTGACCTCATAGGCGAATGCCCAGGAGTAGGCCAAGAACACCACGCCTGCGAGCACCGCACCGATGGCATACACGGCGCCGACGCTGCCGAGGGCTGAGGGCAGCAGGCTGACCGGCAACAGAGCTGCGGCGTACAGCACCATCTGGCGCGCCGTGCGGACACCGCGCGGATCGCGCACCGAGAGCATGGGAAAGCCGCCGCGCTGGTAGTCGCTCTTGTACATCCAGGCGATGGCCAGGAAATGCGGCATCTGCCACAAGAAGAGAATGCCGAACAGCGCCCAAGCCAAGGCATCGATGCTGCCACTCGCCGCGCTGACGCCCATCATCGGCGGCACTGCACCGGGCACCGCGCCGACGATGGTGGCGATCGAGCTCATGCGCTTCATGGGCGTGTAGACCAAGACGTAGCCGAGCAGGGTAAAGGCACCGAGCGCGGCGGTCAGACCGTTGACCAGCAGCAGCAGATAAAGCATCCCGGCCGCGGAGAGGGCGAGTCCGAAGAGCAGGGCAGGGACTGTACGCAAGCGGCCTGCGGGCAAGGGCCGGCGCGCCGTGCGCCGCATGCGGGCATCCGAAGAACGCTCGATCACCATGTTTAGCGCCGAGGCACCACTCGCCACCAGCGCTGTGCCGATCACCGTGTGGAGCAACAGCAGCCACGCCACCGGCGTCGGCGCCGCCAGTGCAAAGCCTACCGCCGTGGTCAGTACCACCATCAGGGTGATGCGCGGTTTGGTGAGCTGGATGAAGTCGCCAGTGGTGGAGCCGGCCGACGCGGCGGCCTGGCGCTCGACGGCGATCGTGGCTTGGTTCGCGTTGTCCATGGGTGTCTCGGTGGGTGCCTCGATGGGTGCCAGCCTCTTGTTGGCGGCCTGGCGCTCGACGGCGATCGTAGCTTGGTTCGCGTTGTCCACGGGTGCTCTCGGTGGGTGCTCTCGGTGGGTGCCAGCCTCTTGTTGGCCGGTCCAGATTGCCGCCTCAGCGTTACGCAGATTGTAACCGCTGGGCCGTACGCTGGCAGCGCGTTGCGGGCCGGGCGGGTGTTTCGCGGAACGAACGTCTGGCCATTTCGCCTGCCAGGGTCGGTTTGCCGGTGCTGGCGTCGAGCGCTGACTATACTCGTCGAACTCCGGACGGGTGGGTGAAGCAAGAAGCGCGTGGGGAGACCTCCTCGAGGTCGACGTCCATACCGATTGGAGCCGTTCATGAGCCGGAACCCGTTCCCGAGCATTCGTACTCTTTGTGGCGCTGTGATTCTCCGGCGACCCTATCTTTTGCTCCTCTTCCTGATTCTTAGCCTGGTGGTACCGGCGCGGGTCGCCTGGGCCTCGGTCGCACCAGGCGACCTCGAAACCTCGGCGCTTCGCCAACGCATGGCGGCACTCGAGGCGCGCCTCGCCGCGCTCGAGTCGGCGCCGTCGAGCGTGCCGGAGAGCGACGGCGTCGAGGTGCCGGTCGCTGCGCGTCTGGCCTCGGTGGAGGCACGGCTGGCCCGTCTCGAGCAACGCCTCGCCCGCGATCCGGCGGTACGTGTCGCCAGTCTTTCCCCGCCGGTGATGGAGGCTGGTGGTCCAGCAGCCGGTGGCTCGCGGTCGTCGTCTTACCGCGGAGGCTGGTCGAACGGCAATGGTACGGAGGCATTGTCGATTCACGGCCGGGATCTCTTCATGCCGTCCCGCGGCGCGGCGGGCGGCGCCTTGCACTATGGTGCAGGCGAAGATTCGAAGCTCGATCTTCATGCCTATTTCGATCTGGAGTATACCGATTCTGGTGTTGACGGTGAACGCGGTGGCATTTCGACCTTCGACAATCACCATGCCAATATGTTCGTGCGCGCGCGGCTGCGCGACAACCTGCTCGGCCACATGGAGATCGAGTACGAGCACAGTGGCAGTCAGGTCGAGATCGACCAAGCCTTCGTCTCTTGGACAATCAGTGACGCCTTTACCCTCGATGCTGGTCGCTTCTACACGCCGTTCGGCATCGAGCGTTTTGTGCAGTACTCGCCCACCAACGCCCTGGTGTCGCGGCCGCGTGCCCTGCGCCAGATCGTTCCCGGCAACTTTTACGCCAATGGCCTGCGTGCCTCGGGGGTGATCGCGACCCGCGGATCGGACCGTTTCGTGTACGAGGTCGCGCTCTCCGATGGTCTCGGTGATGACGCGCTCACCGACCGGCATGGCAGCCGGCAGACCCGCGACAACAATGCCAGCCGGGCGATCTCGACCCGTATCGCCTACGCCTTCTGGCCACGCTTCGAGATCGGCACCTCGTACCATCAGGAGCGCTACGACAACGAGGCCCAGCGCGATCTTTCCTTCTTCGGGCTTGACGTCTCCGGTCGTTTCGCCGGCTTCGAGCTGCGTGCCGAGTATGTGCAGGCCAATGTCGAGCGCCCGCTGCTCGCGACGAGCAGCGTGGCGCCTCCCGATCTCGAGCAAGACGGCTGGTACGCGCAGCTCGGCTATGCCTTTCAGTGGGACCGGCCGCTTTTGCCCGAGCTCAAGCTGGTCGGGCGCTACGACCAGACCGATCTCGACCGCGATGTCTCCGGAAGCGATGATCTGGATTCCTTCACCTTCGGCCTCAATGCCCTGATCTACGAGCACTTCCGGATCAAGACCGAGTACCAGTTGGTAAACGAGGATGGAGCCACCCGCGAGAACGACGCCTTCCGTTTGCAGTTCGTCGTCGATTACTGATCGTCGGAAGCGGGATGCCTCGCGTGAGGTTGGCTGGGACTGCTGCCGTAGGCAACCGGCAGACCGGGCAGCGCCGTAGTTCGTGTGGCCGAGCGCGGGATCTACCGATCCGCGATTTTCGCGAGGAGGCCGAGCATGCTTGAAGCCTGGATCATCGACGCCGTGCGCACGCCGCGCGGTCGCGGCAAGAAAGCCAGCGCTCGGCGAGCGGGCGGCGCGCTCGCCGGCATCCACCCGCAGGAGTTGCTGGCCCAGACGCTGCGTCATCTCGGCGCGCGCACCGGCATCGAGATCGCGGACGTCGAGGACGTGGTGGTCGGCTGCGTCAGCCAGGTCGGCGAGCAAGGGGCCAACATCGCACGCAACGCCGTGCTCGCGGCCGGCTGGCCGCAGGAGGTGACCGGCGTAACGCTCAATCGCTTCTGCGGCTCGGGCACCCAGGCGGTGACATTCGCCGCCATGGGCATCATGAGTGGCCAGCAGGAGCTGGTGGTTGGCGGTGGAGTGGAGTCGATGTCACGGGTGCCGATGATGTCGGACGGCGCCGGTCTCGACGGCGGCAATGCCGTGCTCCGGACCCGGCTCAAGCAGGTGCCACAGGGCATCGGCGCCGACTTGATCGCCACCATCGAGGGCTTCTCGCGCCAGGATCTCGATCGCTTCGCCGTCCGCTCGCAGCAGCGCGCCGCGTGCGCGCAGGCTGAGGGCCGCTTCGACCGCAGCTTGCTGCCAGTGGTCGATCCGCAAAGCGGTGCGGTGCTGCTCGAGCGCGACGAGCATCCCCGGCCAGGGACCCGCCTGGAGACCCTGGGCACACTCGAGCCCGCCTTCGCGCGTCTCGGGGCGAGCCCGGTCACCGCCATCGGCCTGGCCGCAGAGGCTGGCACCACGGTCGATCAATTGGCGCTCGATCGGTACCCCGAAGCCGGCGGACACATCGCGCATGTGCATACCGCTGGCAATGCCAGCGGCATCGTCGACGGCGCCGCGGCGGTGCTCGTCGCTTCCGAGCACTATGCGCGCGACCATGGTCTGAAGCCGCGGGCACGCATCGTAGCCACGGCCACCGCTGGCGCCGAGCCTTTGATCATGCTCACCGCGCCGACGCCAGCGTCGCGCCGGGCGTTGCGACGCGCCGGCATGCAGAGCCGCGACATCGACCTCTGGGAGATCAACGAGGCGTTCGCTGCCGTGCCGCTTCAGACCATGCGCAACCTCGATCTCGACCCGGAGCGGGTCAATCCCAACGGCGGCGCCATCGCCCTTGGCCATCCGCTGGGCGCCACGGGCGCCATGCTCATCGGTACCTTGATCGACGAGCTCGAGCGTCAGGACAAGAACACCGGCTTGGTGACCCTGTGCATCGGCGGCGGTATGGGCATCGCCCTGATCCTCGAGCGCATCTAGGAGTCTGTTGCGACCGGCGATCGCGGGCTCTGTGGCAAACTGCCAACATCATGCCTGGCTCTTTGACTTGCACCCGTCTCAGGCGTTTCGGCACCTCGATCTTCACCGAGATGACCGAGCTCGCGAATCGCCACCAAGCGCTCAATCTGGGGCAGGGTTTCCCGGACTTCGAAGGCCCGCAGGAAATCAAGGATGTGGTGATCGCCGCGCTCGGGGCCGGTCGCAACCAATACTGCCGGAGCGCAGGTGTTCGCGAGCTGGTCGCGGCGATCGCCGAGCACCAACGCGCATACTACGGGCTGGCCTACGATCCGTGGGATGAGATCACGGTCACCTGCGGTGCCACCGAAGCTTTGTTCTCGACCTTCCAGGGCCTGCTCGAGGCGGGCGACGAGGTGGTGCTCTTCGAGCCCTTCTTCGACGCCTACCCCGCGGGTGTGCGGGCGGCGGGTGGCACGCCGCGGGCGGTCACCCTCGAGCCGCCGGACTTTGCGCTCGAGCCCGCAGCGCTCGAAGCGGCGATCACCCCGCGCACGCGCGCGATCCTGGTCAACACACCACACAATCCCACCGGCCGTGTGCTCTACCGTCGCGAGCTCGAGGCGATCGCCGAGGTTTGCTTGCGTCATGATCTGATCGCCGTTTCCGACGAGGTCTATGAGCATCTCGTCTTCGAGGGCGAGCACATCCCGCTGGCCACGATCGACGGCATGCGCGAACGCACGATCACCATCTCCTCGATGGGCAAGAGCTTCAGCTTCACCGGCTTCAAGGTGGGCTGGGCCTGTGCGCCCGCGGCACTCACCGCTGCTTTGCGCACCGCGCATCAATTCGTGACCTTCTCGACCCCCGCCCCCTTGCAGCTCGCCGCGGCCCATGCGCTGGGGCTGGGCGAGGCCTACTTCGTGCCCTATGTCGCGGCCTACCGCGCGCGCCGCGATCTGCTGTGCGCCGGACTCGAGGCGGCCGGCTTCCGCGTCATGACGCCTGCTGGGGCCTACTTCGTGCTCGCCGACATCCAACCGCTGGGTCACGATGATGACCTGGCCTTTTGTCGCATGCTGCCGGCGACGGTGGGCGTGGCCGCGATCCCTCCCTCAGCCTTCTACACGCCGCAGACCGCCAACCGACATCTCGTGCGTTTTACCTTCTCCAAGCGCCGGGCCGTGCTCGAGGCGGCCATCGCGCGGCTGGCCAAGGTGCCGCGGGGCGCCCGGCGAGATGGCGACGCCGTGGGCGCGGCTTGGGGGGGTGCTGCTTTGGGGGGCGTGGCTTGATGCGTGTCGCCGGCTTGCAGCTCGATATCGCGTGGGAGGCGCCCGAGCGCAACTTCGCACGTTGCGAGCCCTGGCTCGAAGCTGCGCGCGCCCAGCGCGCACAGTTGGTGGTCTTGCCTGAGACCTTTGCCTGCGGATTCTCCATGGCCACCGAGCGCGTGGCCGAGCCACCAGGCGGGCCGAGTGAGCGTTTCCTCCGCACGCGCGCCGAGCGTCACGGCGTATGGCTCGCGGGTTCCGTGCCCGAGCGCGCCGCGGGCCAGGAAAAGCCTTTCAATACCCTGATTCTCGCCGGGCCCGACGGCTCGCTGCATCGTTACCGCAAGCGCAAGCCCTTCACGTATGGCGGTGAGGCCGCGCACTACGCGGCGGGCGATCAGGACCTGACGGTCGAGATCCTCGGTCTGCGCGTCAGCTTCTTCATCTGCTACGACCTGCGCTTCGCCGATCTTTTCTGGCGGCGTGCCGAAGATACCGATGCCTACGTGGTGATCGCCAGTTGGCCGGAGACCCGGCGCGACCACTGGCGGACGCTGCTTCAAGCACGCGCGATCGAAAACCAGGCCTATGTGGTGGGGGTCAACCGTGTGGGCGAAGGGGGCGGGCTGGCATATGCCGGCGATAGCCGCATTCTCGATCCGATGGGCCACCCACTGGCCACCGCCGCTGGCCAAGAGGCGTTGCTGGTCGCCGATCTCGACCCCGCGACCGTCCGCCACACGCGGCAGACCCTGCCCTTTCTTCAGGATCGTTAGAGGCGTCGGAGCGGTTGCCCGACGCGTTCCCGGTTGTTGAAACGAAGAATGTCTAGTAAAGTGTTTCTCGCATGACAGCCCTGTATGCTTGCGTGCATCGAGTGCCACCACGTGAAACCACACAGGAAACCACACAGGAAACCACACAGGAGACAACCCATGACTCCCTCCGTGCGCCTTGCCAAAAGCGCGTTGCTCGGCATCACCGCCGCCTTGCTGATCGCGCTGCCCGCTGCGGCCGCGACCTACTCGGTCGACGGCACGCATTCGTCTGCTATCTTCCGCATCAAGCATTTTGGCTCTTCTAACTTTTACGGTGTTTTTCGTGAAGTTTTGGGAACCATCCACTACGATCCCGCCAAGCCGGATGCGTCCTCGATCGAAGTAACCATCAAGGCCGAGAGCGTCGACACCCGCAACCAGCGTCGCGACGGGCATGCCAAGAGCCCCGATTTTCTCAACGCTGCCCAATTCCCCAACATCACCTTCAAGAGCACCAGCGTCAAGCCGCTTGGCGATGACCGCTTCGAGGTTACGGGTGCGCTCACCCTGCTCGGCGTGACCAAGACCATCACCGCCACGGCCGAGAAAGTCGGCGAGGGAAAGAGCCCGCAGTCGGATACGCAGTTGGTCGGTTTTGAGGCTCGTTTTGTCGTCGACCGGACCGACTTCGGCATGGGCTTCATGGCGGGCCCCATGCTGGGCAAAGAAGTGACGCTGATCATCTCGCTCGAGGCGGGCAGCCACTAGGCGCCGGCATGGACGCAAGCGCGGCGCCCGCTGTGTCCGGGCGCGCGAGCAGCCGGCGATCCCCACCATGCTGTTTCGCACCCTCATCCTCCCCGGCGTCCTGCTGCCGGCCCTGTTCGCGGCCCTTGCCTACGGGTTCAGCACCAGCCTCGCGAGGCGCTCGCGCGCTACCAGTGGCGCGGGCGCGCTGGCGTTGGCGGCGGCTTTCCTCACCACCTTCGTGGCACTCACGGGCTGGCCGCGTTGGCCACCGGTCGAGGCCACACAACGGCTCTTTTTCGTCGTCGCCCTAGCCGCGCTCATCGTCTGGGGCTTCGCGCTGCGGGGTCGCGCGCGCTTGCCTTGGCTGCTGCATGCCGGGCTGGTGGCCCTGGTTCTCGGGCTGGTGCTCGAAAGCCAGATCGAAAACCGCTGGAGCGTGCTGCAAAGCATCGGCTGGCTCGTCGCGTTGCTGGTGCTCGCCATGGTCGTCGACTGGGCCCTGGTCATCAGCTTTCGGGGCGACGGAATCCGCGATGGCTTGCTGGGTATCTTGGTGCGTCTGGCCGTGGTCGGCGGCAGCGCGGGCGTTCTCGGCCTATCGCAGAGCGCCCGTCTGGCACAGATCGCTGGCGGGCTCGCCTGCGGCATGACCGTGGTCGAAATCGCGGGTTGGTTCGAGCGCCGGAGACCCTGGCAGCCGGCCGATGCCGCGGTGCTCAACAGCGCCCTTGTCGGATTGTTGCTCGCGGGGTACTTCTACGCCGGGCTGACGCCGCTCACCGCTGGCCTGGTGCTGCTCGCCTTCCTGCTCCTGGCCCTGCCGCAAGAGCGCTGGTGGGCACGCCTCGCCCCGCTGCTGCCGCTCGCCCTGGCGCTCGGCATCGTGGTCGCCGCCTTTCTCACGGAGGAGGACGATCCCTATGGCGACTACAGCGCGCTCACCCTCCCGGCGGCCCGCGCCCCGTCGGCGGAGGCGCGCTGGCAGCGTGCATGGTCGCCGGGCAGTCTGCCGGAAGGGGCGCGTCTGCGGGAAGGGACGCGTCTGCCGGTGGTGGGCGTCGTGTCTTGCGTGCGCGAAGCTTCGCCATCGCTCCAGTGCATCTGAACGGGTCCGATCAAGGTTTCGGCGAGATGCCAGCAACGCCTGTGAAGCCGCAAGTCTTGTTCCTGTGCACAGGCAACGCCTGCCGCAGCCAGATGGCCGAGGGCTGGGCCCGGCATCTCGCTGCCGATCGCTTGCGCGCGTATTCCGCCGGCACCGATCCCCATGGACTCGACCCGCGTGCGGTCGCGGTCATGGCCGAGGTGGGGGTGACGATCGGCGAACAACGCAGCAAGCATCTCGACGCCCTGGCGGAGATCGACTTCGACCTGGTGGTAACCGTCTGCGACCGGGCACAAGAGAGCTGCCCCAACGTCGCGGGCCGAGCAAAGCGAATACACGTCTCCTTCGACGATCCGCCACGCCTGGCTACGGCCGCCCAAACGCCCGAAGCCGCCCTCGAACCCTACCGCCGTGTGCGCGACGAGATCCGCGCCCTGGTCGAGCAACTGCTGCGCGACCTGCCCTAAACCCCATCCAACCCGAGGGCCAGCAAACAGGTGCCAAACAGGTGCCACCCTCTTGTTAAGGAACTGTCTGAGTCCACGCCGTCGTATCGCCGGTCTCGAAGCCGTCCGCGAAGACGCACGAAACGCCCTGAATCAGATCACAGCTCTGCCCCGTATCCCACGTCAGATTTTCATTGAGTCTGAGCATGAGAATGCCAAAGGCATCAGGTAGTGCCTGTACCGTGAAGTGGCGTGCCAGATTCGGATTCTGCGGGAAGGAGTAATCAACACCAAGCTTGCATTCGCCAAAGGCGAGCGGACTTGCGGTTGTCGTCAGATCGACGAAGATCGCAATCGGATCGACGCATGAAGCGACGAGCTCTACGGTGTAGTCATCTGCTGTACCTGCCTGGAGGTCCACGCCTGTCATGCCCATCTTCACCATATTCACGTCATCGGCAGTGAGACGGCGCTGAACGCTTCCAAAGTCGAAGCGGCCATACATAGTTGCCTGTGTCGGCACAAGGCCGAGGTCTTCGGCAACCCGGCGATTGGCGTTTGCCATCCAGTCACTCCCGACCGGCAGATTTCCGATCGAACGCGAGAAAGTGTTCAGCTCGATCACCGTGCCGTCGATCATGAATGGATTGTTGTCAGCGCGTCGGTACCAGGCGACCGAGTTGACGGCGCCACCTCCGGCCGCGATCTGTATGTTGAAGCGCGAGCCGGGTACATCCGTCATACTCCCCAGCTGGATGCCGTTGGGAGGATTGGCAACGCCCCATGAGCGCGTGAATCTCGTGTCTTCCCATATGCCGTCTGGTGTGGCCTGCGCGTCCCAGTTTCGCTCGACATGTTCGAGGCCGAATGCGCAGTGTCCGAGTTCGTGTAAGAGCACGGACTCCGCATCGGCAACGCCGGGGGCGATCCCCGGCTCTTCCCAGACGCGACAGCCAATCCCCTCGCAGTTGTCGATCGTAGGCGAGAGCGCGTTCCAGGTCGCTATGGCTCGTTGGAGCGCCCCGGCGAAGGCCTCATCACCTTTTGCGAGACAGACTCGGAGTTGGATGACGCCTCCTGTCCCATCGTAGCCAGGAGGATGCGTGATGGCGAAGGGCGTCACCTCAAGGGCAGCGGGATCAGGCGGCAGCGGGGAAGAGGTTGGGATGGCGGGCGCGCAGTCGTCAGTCTCCGAGCAGACGGCGGTGCCAACGTACGAGCCGCCGTGCGCCAGGGCCGTGTTCAGGATGAGGATGGAGAAGAGCCTCAGCGTGCGTGCTCGTTGCCTCATTGCGCCGCCCTCGCCTGCTTCTCGTAGGCACGAAGCGTTGCGACCAACTCTTCGATAGCCGCAAGCTCGGGGACCTCTCGTGCGCGAGTCGCTGCACGCTGGTACGTCCCCGCTGCCATTGCCAGCGTGGCCCGCACACTCGTCTCCTCTCTCGCTCCTGGAAGGCGGACATGTGGAATCGCGAGCGTGAGCCACATCGATCCTGAGTCGCTCGAAGAGTACTGGCGCTCAAGATTGCGGATCTTTGTTCTGGTCTCGTTGCTGATAGTCAGGAGCCCGCCTGCCACGGCCTTGCGGATGAGAGCGTCGAGCTCCTGGCTTGTTACGTGATGCGTGAAGGAAGAGTAGGTGTCGCCACCGTCCTCATTCGCGCGGTGCTCTATTTTGAGCGTGCCATCCGCAAGCAGCCGGTAGTCGAGCCGTGCCTTGGACCTTCCGCCACTGAACCGGAGGTGGACGAGCTCGAGGCCGGGATCGGGCGAGAACCAGTACTCGGGTACCTGGTCAGTCCCCGAGGCTCTGTGCGACCAGATGAAGGCGAGTGCAATGCACCCAGTAAGCAGCGTGCCTGCGATCGAGGCTTTCATGAGGAGCTCCTTTCTCAGCCAACGTAAGCGGCTTTCTCTTGGCTCGCAGCTCGGCTAGACCCGGAATCGTCCGTTTTGTGTGACGTTTCATCAGGCTGCCTGGGCGTCTTGGTCCATGAGTCGGTCGAGCTTCTCTTTGGCCGCTTTCGCCCACGGCTG
>Ga0114931_10001972_pt1 | contig 26173 bp, 16 predicted proteins | sample 2SBtaG_FD_89579 | JGI IMG/M metagenome (GOLD analysis project Ga0114931, IMG submission 89579) | Deep subsurface microbial communities from Kolumbo volcano to uncover new lineages of life (NeLLi) - 2SBTROV14_V59a metaG | ecosystem: Environmental > Aquatic > Marine > Volcanic | place: Kolumbo... | reverse complement strand
CTCGGTGCCATGACGATCAAACCGGGCACATTGCAAAACCACGGATCAAGGCATTGGGAATGTTGTGCGCCCAATTGATGAGCGGCTCCGCCAGGGCCGCGAAAAACGATCGGTACTTTGAACGCACCGCCGGACATGTAACGCAGCTTGGCCGCGTTATTGACGATTTGATCCAGGGCTAACATTGAAAAATTAAAAGTCATCATTTCAATGATCGGCCGCAGCCCAACCATTGCTGATCCAACACCGACTCCGGCAAACCCCAATTCCGTAATGGGTGTATCGATCACACGTTCGGCGCCGAATCGTTCCATCAGGCCCTGGCTGATTTTGTAGGCACCCTGGTAATACCCGACCTCCTCCCCCATCAAATAGACATTGGGATCGCGCTCCATTTCTTCGGCCATGGCCTGGTTCAAAGCTTCTCGAAAAGTTATTTCAGGCATTTTTATTCTCTCGTTTTAATTATGCATAAATATCTTCAAACAAGGTATCCAGAGACGGCTCCGGACTGCTTTCAGCAAAATTGACGGCGTCCATCACCGTTTTCTTAATCTCCTGTTCCATTTCTTTAATCATTTCATCGGTCAGGACTTTATCTTTTAATAATTTTTGTTTAAATAAAAGAATAGGATCCTGCTTCTTTTGCTCCTCAACTTCTTCTTTTGTACGGTAATGCGAGTGCACCGGATCGGACATGGAGTGGCCGCGGAAACGGTAGGTGCGAGCTTCAATCAGTGTTGGTTCGCTTTCGCTACGCGCACGATCGACGGCTTCTTTCATGACATCGTGAACAGCCAGAATATCCATGCCGTCCACTGTGGCGTGGGCCATGCCATAGGATTCCGCTTTTTGCGAAAGATCCCAAACGGCCGAAGCTCTTTCCAGCGGTGTACCCATTCCGTAGCGGTTGTTCTCGATAAGATAGATGACCGGCAGGTTCCACAATTTGGCGAGGTTCAGAGATTCATGAAACGCGCCCTGGTGTACGGCGCCTTCGCCAAAAGAAACGACGACGACCTGATCCTCCTTTTTATATTTTATAGCAAATCCAAAACCTGTTGCCAAAGGAATTTGTCCGGCCACGATCCCATGCCCGCCCATGAATCGTCGCTCCACATCAAACAGGTGCATCGAGCCGCCTTTCCCTTTGGAAACACCGGTGGCTTTGCCGAACAACTCGGCCATCACCGGATTGGGTTCAGTCCCCTTGGCGAGAATATGACCGTGATCGCGGTAGGCGGAGATCAGGTAGTCATCCGGCCGAAGTGCGGCAACAGTTCCCACACCAACAGCTTCCTGCCCAATGTAAAGGTGGCAAAAACCGCCGATCTTTTGCATACCATACATTTGCGCGGAACGTTCCTCAAAGCGACGGATCAACAGCATCATTTTGAACATTTCCAACAGTTTTTCTTTTTCCATTTTTTCCTCAATTATAAAACAGTAATCACTTTTAAATATAGCTCCATTAAAACAAATTAATACGCCTGATTAATCCAGAAAATACTCCGGTAATTCAAAGCGCTAAACATTATTTGTTCTGCTTCGATTTTCTTTCAGCAAGCATTTTTAAGGCGTGTTTCATTTCAATTTCTTCCCGATGTTTATTTGCTTCTTCAATGGTGCGAAATTTAAAAATACCCCTGGGATAATGAATGGGACACAGTCTGTCGGCAAAATCCCAAAGGTCCTCTAACCTACTATAATATGCTTCATCGGGATGACAAGTCCAAAGTGCTTGTTCAGCTTCGGCAAAGGTTTTGTATTTGTAAATCGGCATATACTCAGATGGCTAAATCAAAAGGCAAATCGCTAATATCCCGCAGTCTTCGCCCCTCAACTAATATGTTGAGCATATCAATTTGACTCTCATCGTTTATTTTTATGATAGCGTTTTTCAACTCTTCCAGGGCAAAATGATAAACACAGTCAATGTCTCCGGTTCCTAAAGCGAGACTGGCAATTCTTGTCAAAGTAGGCTCGGCCGTGACAGCAATAATGTGCGGTAATCTCCCTTTACGATTTCTGATCAAATTCAATGCTTCCGTTCTGATATTCTGAGCTCTGTCACTTCTTAAAGTCCATTTACAGGAAACACTGGCATGTAGTATTTGTTTAGGGAATTTATTATTTGATTCCCGCAAGGGTGTCAGCCTGGCAAATTTGCTTTCTGCTTCAACAATTTGTTTGTGTTGATTAATATCATTATCCGGGAGTGGTTCTCTGCCAACTATGATGTCCGGTTTAATTATATAATCCTGCCCCAGAGTTGTTGCAAGTTTTTTGTTTTCTTTTAACAGCGTTTCAATTTCAGCCAAATCCCGATACTGTTCAAAATTAGAAATTTCAGTTTCAAGGAAATAGTTCCATTTCCCGGGCCTGATGTGTTGCAATAAGGTAAAGGAATCCTGGATAAAGTCTTTTGTGATTCTTTCAAATATTTTGCCTGCTCTTTGCCCTGAGAGATTTTCACTTTTTGGGTTTGCACAAATTTGATTTAAAATTTCCCATGCTATTTTCACACTAATATTGCTATCGCCGTCAGCATTGTTTGGATAATCACCCTTCGAGGCTCGTCTTTTAATCCTAAGCAAATCCTGACAAATCCGCTCATGATATTGTTTGCGTATTTCTGCTAGTGTCATAACATTCCCCATAATTCAGATTTACTGCGGCTTGTAAAAACCAATGACATATTCTTCATGCATTCTTTGCTGAATTTGAGAATTTAAATCAGTTTTCATTCCAGCAGGAAGCATTCTTTTATTTCGATCCAATTTTCTCACACCAATGCGGGGGACAATAAAGCCGAGATTTTCGCCAATTTCAGCCAAACATTTATGTGTTTCAGTATCGATTCCTCGCATAATTGAACTTCCAACCACAACAATCGCAGCCTTGCCTGGTTTTAGAACACGATACATTTCCTTCAATGCTCTTGTCATTTCAGAATAATATCTTTTTAGTACATTGCCGCGCTTCCGATCGATGCCTGAAATAAGTCCAACTTTTTCTTTTGAAAAATCAGGCAATTCTTCGAATAAAAAGTTCGAAACAAGTTCTCCTCCGATATAATCTTTTCGTTTTAGCGTTAAATTATCAACTTTATAACCAAGCCAGACCAACGAAAATTTATGTGCCCGCATATAGTCAATGGCATTTGAAGCATACGGAGGAGATGTGACGATCAAGTCTACTGAGCAGTCGGGTAGTTGCAATTGCTGCGAATCGCAAAATTGTATTTCCGGCTCTATTCTAGCAGGATCATATTCCAGCAAGCCATTTATACTTGTATGGAATTTTTTCTCAAATTCCTCTAAAGGAGACCTGAGTGTTTTTGTTACATAATCTCTTCTTTTATTTTGATCAAGATATTCTTCTCCAAACAAAAGTTTATTCTTTTTGTCAAATATAATTTTCGCACGGTGCGGACGAGTATGTGCCAGATCAAGGGCAAGCGAAACCCCCCCGGTTTTGGTAATAATTATAGATGAAAAAATCACTTCAAAAAAGGATCTGATTTTCTCATCTTTAATTTTTGCGATTTGATTCAACAAGGCAATTAATTCCCGCTGTACTTCCGGCAAAAACCAATAATCTATAAATTGTGCGGTCCTTAAATCAAAACGTGATTTTAAGAGGTCATCAAGATATTCTGTTTTATGCTCGACTTCTTTTTGTGCCCCGGAGTAAATTATCCGTGCGTATTCTACAAGTTTCTTTCGGTTAAAAACAGTCGTTTTTATTGTGGAAAGTTTTATTGCAAGAGGATCAATATCAAAGCCAATTGCTTTCCTGTTTGCTAAAAAAGCTTCCAGCACAGTGGTGCCGGAACCTGCCATTGGATCTAAAACTACATCTAGTGGCATGGTCAGTTCTGAAATAAACTTTTTCGGTAGCTGCGGCGGAAATTTTGCCGGGAAGGAATGTAAATTGTGAGAAGAATAATTGCTGCGCTGATTATGAAAATCGAGGTCACTTTGAAGCAACTCGGTTAGTTTATCCAAATATGATTTCTTTAAAAGGATATGATCAACGCCATATTGTATGGCAAGCTGTTCCTTGACTTTCATTGAATTTTCTTTTTTGTTTTAACAAAATTTCCTTACTTGTCTCAAGTTACAAAATATTTTCCAATTTCAGAACAAAAATATTACAAAATTGAGACCGGGTCAACATCTATCGACAGTGTCACTTTTTTGCTGCGATGTTTTTTCTTGAATTCGGACAGTGCGGTGCGGATGGCTGTTTTCATGCGCTTGCTGCCAGCGTCCCGGTGTTTTAAACTCATGAACAATATCTGCCAACGATAATTTCCCTGAATTTTCGAGATTGGTGCAGGCGCGGGACCCAGCATTTTAAAATCGCGCTCTTTGGGGACAAGTGCGGCAATTCCCTCGGCAACCCGGATTACCGAATTTTCGTTTTCCCCTTTAAAAAGAATATTGATGATGCGGCTGTAAGGAGGATAGCCCAGATCCCGGCGGTCGCTCATTTCGGTATTGAAGAAACTTTCATAATCGTGCTTTTTGGTATAGTAAAGGCTGTAATGATCATGACTAAAAGTTTGAATAATAACCTCGCCAAGTTTGTCTTTTCTGCCCGAACGGCCGGAAACCTGTGTCAAAAGTTGAAAGGTTCGTTCCCCTGAGCGAAAATCAGGGAATAGCAATTCCGTGTCTGCGGAAATCACGCCCACAAGGGTAACATTGGGAAAATCGAGACCCTTGGCCACCATTTGCGTGCCCAACAAAACCTGATACTCACCTTTACCAAACTGCGACAAAATTTTGTCGTGCGCTCTTTTGCCGCGTGTGGTATCCAAATCCATTCTTATTGCCTTTACACCGGGGAACAGTTCTTTTAATTCCTCTTCAATCCGCTGGGTGCCAACGCCTTTGAAAAATATATCCGCACCACCGCATTTCGGACAAACATCGGGGGCACGGCGAGTGAGGCCGCAATAATGGCATTTCAGGATATGGCCGCGCAAATGATACGTCAAAGTGATATCGCAATTATCGCATTTTGCCACATAGCCGCAAGCCTTGCATTGAAGAAATGTTGCAAAGCCGCGCCGGTTTTGAAAGATAATAATTTGTTCACCTTTGGCGAGTTTTTCATCAATTTTCTGGCGAAGGAGGCGGGAAAAAATAATCGGCTCTTTCCTGCCGACAATTTTAGGCTCCCGCTTCATGTCTACGATTTGAATCTCCGGCATAGGAACATCATCAATGCGCCGGGGCATCTTTAGTAGTTGGTATTTGCCGATTTTGGCGTTGTAATAAGATTCTACGGCTGGCGTGGCTGAGCCGAGTACAACGACCGCCCTTTCGATATTGGCACGGACAATGGCAATATCGCGGGCATTGTAGCGCGGCGTCATGTCCGTTTGTTTATACGACAGCTCGTGCTCTTCGTCGACAACAATTAGCCCGATATTTTTCAGCGGCGCAAAAATCGCCGAGCGTGGCCCGATGACAATCTTGTGACGTCCCTCCCATGTTCTGCGCCACGAATCATAGCGCTCTCCCGGAGACATTCGGCTGTGAAAAACCGCAACTTTTTCGCCAAAATGCGAACGGAAACGGCTGACGATTTGCGGCGTCAACGCGATTTCGGGGACGAGCACAATGGCAGTTCGACCCTGATTAAGAACATGGTGGATCGCTTCAATATAAACCTGGGTTTTGCCGCTTCCGGTTACACCATGCAGTAAAAAGGGCGCATATTCACGGGCATCAAGTTTTTGGCGGATTGCAGTGAGTGCGGCTTTTTGATCTTCATTGAGCGTCAATATTTTTGGAGGTTTAACATCCATCTCGCTGTAATAATCACGCCACACCTCGTTTTTTTGCAATTCGACAATTCCCTGGTCGGCCAGATTTTTTATGACATTACTGCTCACTTGCGCTCCCCTGGCCAGTTCCGTGCGCGTAAAAATACGATTCGGAAAAGCGAGAAGGTAATCAAGGCAGGCAGCCTGTTTCGGGGCCTTGCTGCGCACAGAATCCGCCAGTTCGCGAACTCTGTACTCGGGCATTTTGTCAGTCAGAAGAACGGTTATTTCGTATTTCTTCTTGACCCTGGCATTCGGCAGTGATAATTCCATGCGCACGTGCCCGGCCTGACGAAGACTTTTTAAGCTTGTATAAGGGTTTGGCCCGATTTTTCTTTTCAGCTTATTCATCGACAGCGGATTTTCTATCATCAGAGCGCGAATGATTTCGGCTTGTTTTGGTGCTCGTTGCTGCAAGGATTCCCACAGCTCTCGCGGATCATCCCGCACAAGGCGAACAACTTTTTCCGAATCAAGATGAATGCCGGCAGGCAAGGCGGCTTTGAGAACTTCGCCCCATCCGCAAAGATAATAATCAGCGATCCATTTGGCCAGCCCCAGGACCTCAGGTGTAAACAGGGGTGTGGGATCGAGAACTTCTTCTATCTCTTTAAGTTCTTTAACGTCCGTTTTGCTCACTCTGTTAACGATGAATCCGGTTGTCTTTCTCGGACCAAAGGGCACCAGCGCACGAACACCCGGAATGACTTCCTCCTTGAACCGTTCGGGAATGATATAAGTGTAAGGATGATTTATCGGTATTGGAAAAACAATCTCGGCATAAGCATTTTTTTCATTTTTGTCCATAGTACAAATTAGTTAATTTATAGCGAGATTACAATTAAAAATAGTACTTTTTGAAATATTCTTAAATTACCTGCCGGGCAAGGTAATTGATGTCATTCTATTAACTGTGCAAAACAAGTTGTGCTGATGCACTTTTGATCCCATTGCAATTAAACAATACGCAATACTATTTTTACGACGGTATTAATTTAGGTATCAGAGGCGATAGTTTCTCCCACCTTTTAAGAATTAACAAAACATTTTAGTGTTAAGAACCGGACATTGTAGTCGTCAAAAGAGTGTCTTTATATGAAAAGCAAAACAAAATCACAAAAGCCGGAAAAAACCAGTACCGCGCAACTGGCGGAAAGCGAAGAAAAATATCGCCTGGTTGTGGAACATGCCAACGAAGCAATCCTTGTTGCCCAGGATAACAAATTAAAATATGTTAACCCCAAATGCGTAGAACTGCTGGACTATACCAGAGAAGAATTACTTGACAAACCCTTCCTGACTTTTGTTCACCCTGAGGACAGGGCCAAAGTGGCTGAACGTTACAAAAGAAGGATTTCCGGTGAAGAAATATTTGACAGCTATATTTTTAGAATTGTTGGTAAAAATGGAGACATAAAATGGGCCGAAATAAATGCTGTCTTTTTTTCATGGGAAAACAAGCCGGCAACTCTGAATTTTCTTACTGATGTCACTGAAAAAGTAAAAGCCGAAAAAGCGCTGCAGGAAAGTGAGGAACGCTTCCGACTGGCGTTTCACGCCAGCCCTGACGCCATCACAATCTCCCGCATGAAAGATGGATTATACGTAGATATCAACGATGGATTTATAGCAACAACCGGATTCAAACGGCAAGAGATCATAGGCCAAACATCCTCCGAACTAAATATCTGGGCCATACCGGAGCACAGGGAACAGATGGTTTCCGCATTGAAGAAATATGGCTTTGTCGATAACCTGGAAACAAAATTTCGTTTGAAAAACGGCAGCGTTATTACAGGCCTGATGTCCGCAAAAATCATGATATTAAATGGCGTTGAACATGTTCTTTCGGTCACACGCAACATCGAAGGAATGAAACAGACAGAAGAAGCGCTGCGCTTGTCGAAAGAGTTTTCCGATAATCTCATTGAATCGGCAAATGCGATCATCCTGACCGTTGATGAGAATGCCGACATTAGCACATTCAACCATTATGCAGAAAAACTGACCGGTTATACAAAGGAAGAAGTGCTGGGAAAGAACTTGTTTGAAAAATTCATACCTGAACTCGACTTTCCCGATGTGCCGACGATTTTCAAAAGAATTTTGCAAAACATGCCCGACACCTCGACACACGAAGATCCGATTCTGTGTAAAGATGGAACACAGCGCCTGATTGATTGGAAAGATACTATTCTGCGCGACGATGATGGTACACCAAAAGGTGTGCTCAGCATTGGTGTTGACATCACCGAGCGCAGAGAAACCGAGGCTGCCCTGCGCCAAAGTGAACAAAGATTTCGACAGTTATTCGATGAAGCGCCTGTGGGTTATCACGAGATTGATACACGAGGTCACATTGTTCGCGTTAATTCCACTGAACTCAATTTATTGGGATATTCCCGCGAAGAAATGCTGGGCAAACCTATTTGGGATTTCGTTTTCGAGGAAGAGACCCGGGAAGAAATCCTGACTAAACTTCATGCTGCCGTAAGATCAGAAAACAGTTACGAAAGGACGTTCATCTGCAAAAACGGGTCCTACCTCCCGGTGATGGTTGAAGATCGAATTCTGCAAAGCGAGGGCGGACAAATTGTTGGACTGCGTTCGACCATTCATGATATTAGCGAACGCAAAATATTTATCCAGGCACTTCAGGATTCTGAAGAAAAATATCGCAGATTCTTTGAAGATGATTTGACAGGGGATTACATTTCAACTCCCGAAGGAAACATTCTCTTCTGCAATCCCGCCTTTGCACGAATTTTCGGTTTCAAATCGGTTCAGGACGCGATGGACAGCAATGCCGTGTCGCTGTACCCGGCCAGTAAAGACCGCAAGGACTTTCTCGACTTGCTTGAGAAAGAAAAGAAACTGGAATACCATGAAATGGAACTCTGCCGTACAGATGGCAAACCGGTTTATGTCATCCAAAACGTTATTGGCAGTTTTGATGAAGAAGGAAAGCTCTATGAAATGCGCGGCTACCTTTTCGATATTACCACGCTCAAAAATCTGGAAACCCAGTTGCGTCAGGCACAAAAGATGGAAGCTATCGGAACCCTGGCCGGCGGCATTGCCCACGATTTCAACAATATTCTCGGTGCAATTATTGGTTATACGGAACTCACTATGGACGACCTGACTGAAGAGTCACATCTTTATAATAATCTCGAAAACGTGATCGCCGCGAGTTTCCGTGCAAAAGAACTGGTGAAACAGATACTGACATTCAGCCGACTGGATAAAATAGAAAAGAAACCTGTTCAGATAAATCCTATTGTGAAAGAGACAATAAAACTGCTCAGGGCATCCCTGCCGACAACTATTGAAATAAAACAGCAAATTCCCAATAAAGCCAGTTATGTTCTGGCTGACCCTGTGCAAATCCAACAGATTGTTTTGAACTTGTGCACCAACGCTGCCCATGCCATGCGGGATAGTGGCGGCAGGCTTGGCATTGAACTTTCAGAAATTGAATTGGATAGTAAGATGATCAACCAATACAAGGGTTTGACGATAGGTTCTTATGTCAAATTGAAAGTAAGCGATACCGGGCATGGCATCACAAGGTCAATTATGAATCGAATATTTGATCCCTTTTTCACAACCAAAGATGTTGGCGAGGGAACGGGCATGGGATTATCGGTCATTCACGGCATTGTTCATGGCCTCAACGGACAGATCACAGTCGAGAGCGACGTGGGAAAAGGAACAACATTTTCTGTACTATTGCCACGGTTTACAATGGACGAAATCAAAACAGAAAAAGAGAACACACCGCTTCCGCGTGGTCAGGAACGTATCTTATTCATTGATGACGAGGCAGCGCTAGTTCAGATAGCAGTAACCCGCTTTGCCGATCTCGGCTATGAAATCGTTGGCAAAACCGACAGCCTGGAAGCGATGGAGTTGTTCCACTCCGATCCGGATTATTTTGATCTGATCATCACCGACCAAACCCTGCCCGGATTAACAGGGAAAGAACTTTCAAAATCTGTTCAGGAAATTCGCCCCGGCATGCCGATTATATTGTGCACCGGATATAGTAATTCAATTAATCCGAAAGAGGCCGAAAGGATAGGCATAAAACAATGCATTTACAAACCTATCAGTATGCGTGATATGCCCGGTATTGTCCGGCGAGTGCTGGACGACAGCAAAAAAACAAGCAAGCCGTTATAAAATAAAACTCATAACTTCCTGTGTATCAATCGCACCACACCTCTCTTTGTCTTGCCCCCTTTGCAGGACAGTTTGATTGCTTCTTTGGATTACGTTGTTGTCCCAAAGCACTATTGAAGCCTGGTGTTTTTTGCAACAGCAAGCATAACTTTCATTAAAACAAAGAAATAGACAGAAGCTGTTTAAGCTGGCCACCCCATGCTCAAGTCTTTATGGATTAAGGGATTGGTACAATTATTGAAATTAAGCTCCGATTGAAAATCATAGAAACAGGTGGAAAACTGCCCGAGCAGTTTCAAATTTAAACGTTGGATGTATTGGACGATCAACGTGCACAGCCAAAAGTAAGTTAATTAATTTTGCAAAAATTGTAGAACGAGTACAAAACGATGTTTTTATCAGGACACATCACAGTACGGCCATTTACAAAAATCAAAACAAAAATCACTTTGGTCGTTACTGTTTTGATTTTTTTTGTTTTGTTTTTTATGTATTTATTTTTTCCTGCCTGGCAAAAAAAACAAGCCATCGCAGCCATTTCGGATAAAGCACAGAGTATTGCGCAAATGACAGCATACAGCCTCAGTCCTGCGCTGGTTTTTGCGGATTCTGAAGCTATTGAGCAGGTCATAGCTGGAGCAAAACAAAACAAGGACCTGGCTTATGTTTTTGTGGTTGACAATGATGGACACCTGCTCGCTCGATTTTCCCATGATAAAGAGGGCAAAATAAATTCCTACCAAACGAGAATAAATGGCAGCATTTCTCAAAATGATGCCTCCCATAATGTTATCACTCCGATATTATCTCAAGGCCAAAAAATCGGCCGGCTTTATTTGGGAATTTCATTAAAAAAAATGAATGGAGAAATTACGCGCAGCCGAAGATTTATTGGGTTGCTCAGTTTTTCAATTTTTCTTTTGGGAGTTATCCTCGCTTTTAGTACAAGCAATATTATCACCCATCCTCTTAACATGATTGTTGAAACAGTAGAACAAATTACGGAAGGTGACCTGTCCCGCCGGGCTCCTGTCTTAACCCATGACGAGGTTGGACGCCTGGCCGAAGCATTTAACCAGATGGTTGAGAGCGTGGAAAAAAGTACGGATGCCTTGGCCAAAAGTAACAAGCAATTGCAGCTTTCCGACCAAATACTTTCCAATATCGGTAACCTTGCTCTGGTCGCCGACCGGCAGGGGAAAATTGTGTATGCCAGCGATTCCTTTGAAAAGATTCTCGGTTATACCAAAGATGAAGTGCTGGATGATGGTTGGGTCAATCTCACGCGCTCAAGTGAGCAAGACCGCCTTGAAGAAAAAACATACCTGGCAAAAGCCGCCAAAGGAGAAATTCAATATAAAGAAAGTTCCTACGAACGATTGGTCTTTGACAAAGCAGGCAAGAAGCATTGGATCCTGTGGCAAGATGCGCCCGGCCCGGACGGACTATTGATCGGCATCGGTTTAGATATTACCGACCGCAAGCAAAGCGAGCAAAAGTATTTTTCGTTATTCAATCAGATTCCTGATGCCATAGTCATTTTTGACAAGGAAACGAAACAATTCCTTGATTGCAACGATCAGGTCACCAGACTCTATGGCTATTCAAAATCCGAGTTTATAAAGCTAACCCCATTTGATCTGCATCCTACCGAGGAGTTAGAAAGAGTAAAGGAAAAGATTGATACGAAAAACCCGCATCACCCGAACCGCTACACTCATCTCGCCAAAAACGGCCGGCGGATGGACGTAGAAATTGTAACGGATGAAATAGAGTACCAGGGCAAACCGGCATGGATTAGCATCGTCAGGGATATTACCGAACGCCTGCAAGCTGAAAAAGCTTTGGCCAGAGAACGCTGGCTCATGCAGACTTTTATGGAAAACATACCCGATGCCGTTTATTTCAAAGATGCACAAGGACGATTTTTGAGAGTAAACAAAGCCCAGGCCGAACGTTTGCGCCTGGAAAATCCCAAAGAAGCTGTAGGTAAAACCGATTTTGACTTTTTTGAAAAAGAAAATGCCCGCGTGGTGCGGGAGGAAGAACTGGAAGTTATTCGATCCGGGCAAATATCGGTAAAAGAACAAGCCAAAGTTTTTACCAATGGACGGAAAACCTGGGTTTCAGGAACAAAGGTGCCCTTGCGCGATGATGAGGGTGAAATCATCGGTGTGTTCGGCATTACCAGGGATATTACCGAACGCAAAATGGCCGAGGAACAGTTGGAAGCATTCACCGCACAACTTGTCAGCAGCAATAAAGAGTTACAGGATTTCGCTTTTATTGCATCCCATGACTTGCAAGAACCTTTGCGCAAAGTGCGCGCCTTTGGCGACCGCTTATGGAGCAAGTATAGCAACGCGCTGGGTGAGCAGGGGCATGACCATCTCGCAAGGATGCAAAATGCAACTGCCAGGATGCAGTCTTTAATTAGCGCACTCTTGTCATACTCTCACCTCAGCCTCAATGCACAACCTTTTGCGAGCACGGATCTTTCGGCAATTGCAAAACAAGTCGTAAATGATTTGCGCCCGAAACTGGAGAGTGCAGGAGCCCGTGTCACCATCGGGAAACTACCCGTCGTCCGCGGAGATGCCAGACAAATGCGCCAATTGTTTCAAAATCTGATCGACAATGCTCTCAAATTCAGAAAAGAGGGAGTCGTGCCGGTTATTCATATTCATAATGGCCATGCTGGAGAAATGGACATTTCTGATAAATCTCTTTTCAAAAATGGTTTTGTATACATTAGTGTTGAAGATAATGGCATTGGATTTGAACAAAAATATATTGATCGTATTTTTACGGTTTTTAAAAAACTGCACTCAAGTGACAAATATCAGGGGACCGGCATGGGTCTGACGATCTGTCGAAAAATAGTGGAACGCCATGGCGGGAGCATCACGGCAAAGAGCACACCCGGCAAAGGTGCCACTTTTATTATTTCTCTGCCAAACGAATTAACAAAGGAAAAAGCATAATATGGACGAAGACACTCAAAGCATCATTATTCTTTATGCGGATGATGATGAAGATGATCAAATGTTGGCAAAAGATGCACTGGAGGAAAGCAGATTAGCCAACGAGATTCGCTTTGTAAACGATGGAGAAGAATTAATGGATTATCTCCATCACAGGGGGAAATACGACGATGTGGAAAAGTATCCACTCCCGGGTCTTATTTTACTGGATTTGAACATGCCGCGCAAAGATGGTCGCGAAGCGCTGGCGGAAATTAAAGCCGATCCGTCATTGCGCATAATTCCCGTTGTCGTACTGACGACATCAAAGATCGAGGAGGATATTTTGCGAACTTATGATCTTGGTGTCAACTCTTTTATTGCCAAGCCGGTGTCGTTTGATGGTCTGGTGGATATTATGAAAACTCTGGCCCTGTACTGGTTTAAAATTGTCGAGTTGCCAAAAGAAAAAGTTGACGAGCAAGCGATGGCGGTTACGCCTTGACTGAAGAATGATATCACAACCGCTAAGCGCACAGGAAAATAATTGACCGGATTTATAAGGGAATTAATTTGGTTTCATCCGGAATATGAGTCCTTTTTATCGCTTCTTTTTTGGTCGTTCAACGCAGAGCCGCAAAGAGCGCTGAGGAGTAATTGCTGCATGTTAACTGGCCTGGAATATTTTTGGTCCAAGTGTTTCCGGATTAATTTTATGACCTTGACATCCGTTTTATACAACACGTGAGCACCTGTGATTTCATCATCCATCATTTGAGCAAAACTGTGTTTGCGTTGAGTTTGTAAAAATTTAAAAGTCATAGCGGAGAAATAATCTGGCTCTATCACAACATTTTGTCGATTTGCTCCGCGGTCTCTGCGTTAAGAATACCGGGCGACTCTTTGGCAGAGCAATAATTTTCGATATGAAAAGAATAAACATTAATTTTTAAGGACTGTGAATTAAATAACTTGACAACTTGCACTTTACCAAGCATTGTTTTTGCAAGAGTTAGTTCGGCACACTTGATCAACTTAATTAATTCACGTCCCTAAACATGGGAAGATGAGGTGAAGGGATGAAGATGAAAAAAATGATGATGATGGCGTTGGGGTTTCTGTTTACCGTTACCATAATAACGCCGCTTTTTGGCGAAACGAAAAACAATGCGCAAGGGAAAATTGCTGCGACGAGCGAGGATTCCCTGCTGGTCAGCCTGAACGACTGTATCGACATGGCTCTCAAGAACAATCACTTTCGACCGGCTTCCCAATTTGCTATAAAAATAGCTGAAGCCCAGCGCAAACAGGCACTGTCCGCATATTGGCCGCAGTTGAAAGCAAATTCAGTTTACACTGTCATGGATCAGGCGCCAAACTTTCTCTTCCCTGCTTCCCAAATGGCGGTGCCGCCCATGAAAATTCTCAACTTTGATCTGGAACTGCCGCCCGTTGACGTTCCCGAACAGGATGTCAAACTCATGGATCGAAAAAATTGGCTCAGCACCCTCAACCTCACCTATCCGCTTTTTACCGGCGGCCTCATTAGGTCTTACAACAGGCAGGCCAAATCTGCCGTAGAAATTGCCAAACAGGAAGCACGGCGCACAGACCTCAAAATAATTTACGATGTGAAACGCTTTTATTACGCCGCCCTTCTCGCCCGCAACGTTCGCCAAATCACTGAAGAGGCTTTGGCGCGTTTGCAAGCGACATTGGACCTGACGGAAAACCTTTACAAAAAAGGATCCGGCAAGGTCAAAAAAACGGATTATTTAAAAAACAAGGTCGTCGTAGACAATGTTCGTGCGCTTGTCGCCAAAATGCGCAATTCTGAAAAAATCGCAAAAGCCGCGCTTGTTAACACCATGGGGCTGGACTGGAAAACATGCATTAAAATCAAAGCGCAGGAAATCCCCTTTGATCCCTATCCGACCGATGTAAATAAATTTATCAGCGGCGCATATCAGTTCAATCCGGATTGGGCCAGGCTAAAAGAGGCGTTGAAAATCTTTGACGCAAAAATCGGAGAAGCCAGGAGCGGGTATTTTCCCAAGGTCGCGCTCATGGGCACGCTCGGCCATATTGAAAATGCTTACGACAAAGGCATGGTTACACCGCGCAACAAAGACCTATGGACTGTTGGTATTGGCATTCAATTGCCGCTTTTTTCAGGATTCCGCACCCGTAACCAGGTAAAGGAAGCGCGTGCACGCCTTGACAAACTGAGCGAACAGAAAATCCTGCTGCGTGAAGGACTCGCTCTTCAGGTGCAATACGTATTCCTGCAAATGGCTTCGGCGCAGGAGCAGCAACAGGCGCTCAAGGATGCGCTCACTGCCGCAGAAGAAAATCGCTCGCTGACAGAACGTGCCTACCAATTTGAACTGGTTGAAGAAAAGGACCTGATCGAATCGCAAATCATCGAGTCATTTATGAAAGCGCAGTATCAAAAGATTTTGTACGATCACATTGGAACCCAGGCGCATCTGGATTTCATCGTTGGAGAAAAAGTAGTGGAAAAACTTTTACGGAGCGAATAAAATGCAAGCAATTTTCTTTCGCAATAAACAAAAATTCCTTGTGCTTTTTTTACTTTTTCTGGCAGGAGGAGTATTTTCACAAAGCAAGGAGGCCATTTTTTCTCCTGCAGAAGGTGCTGATAAAAGCAGGGAAAAATTGCCTCCGGAATCTTTTTTTCAAGTAGGGTACTCAAAAAATACTTTCAGTGAAGTAAACGAAAGGGATGCTCTTGCAGCAAACTATTTGTTGACAAAAAGGCTCGTGAAAAAAACCGAGTTAAATCTCGCTTTTGAAGCTTCTATATATTATAATCTTCCTGATATAGAAAATGATGTGCGCAGCAACAACCTCGATCTTGTTGTGCTCATGCCGGAAGAGTTTATCGAAATAAGCACGCACGTCCCATTAGACCCGATTTTAATATCACTAAATGACGACCAGGTTTTTGATGAATATGTTTTGCTGGTTGCAAAAGCAAAGAACATCCAAAGCTTGAATGATTTACATAATCGGCAAATTGTTCTGGCAACGGACCAGGGAGGAAAATTACCGCATATATGGTTGGACGTTACCCTACGAAAGCATCAGTTGCCGACCGCTGACAACTTTGCAAGAATAAAAAGTGTGAGCGCGGTTTCGAAAGCTGTTCTGCCGGTATTTTTTGGCCAGGCAGATGCATGCCTGGTGACAAAAAGAGGCTATAATACGATGGCTGAATTGAACCCGCAAATAGGCCAAAACTTGCAAATCCTCGCTTCTTCGCCCAGGTTCGCGCACAAGCTCGTTTGCATAAACCCGTTTGTAAAAAATGGGGGAAATATGGGGACATTAAAAGATGAACTTTCTCGACTGTCAGACGATGCCGAAGGGCAGCAAATTCTCAAAATATTCAAGACTGATGACCTTGCTCCATTCGAGCCGTCCTATCTTGAAAGTGTTCGATCTTTATTGAAAGAATATAATGATGCAAATGTTTCAGCTACTACAAAATTACATTAAAAATTGGAGTGCGCTCTCGTTATGGATTGCACTGCGGCGCATAAAGGCGCCGCACTGCTCAGCACAGAAAAAGTGAGAGCTCTATTGTTTGCATAATCATTTAAAAGAGCATAACGACATTAAAAATATTCACGAACAAGAGATTAAACAGTACAAGTGGATCTCGGTTTTATTATTCTAGGTTAGCAAAGTCAGGACTAAAAAAATGATTCAAATGATTAACTTGAAATTAACAGCGATTCTCATATTTTTGAGTTTGTTTTGTTTGAAATCCCCTGCGATGGGGATGGACAAAAATAAAATAATAATACAGATCGGCTTCTCTGACAAGCTATTCCTCGATATCAAAGACAATGACGCAAAAGCTTCCACAAAAGTCATGACCGAACTGATGATTGCCAAAAAAGGCGTCGATGCCGGCTGCGAAACATATATTTTTCACGATCTTCAATCGATAAAAACAGCGCTGAAAGAAAAGAGGCTGGATGCGATTTCACTGCCCGCAGTTGAGTATTTGGAGCTTGTCCAAGAAGTTCCCTTGGATCCCGTGTCGGCGGCGGTAATCGGGGGCAAAGTAACTGAAAAGTATGTTCTTTTAGCCCATCGTGATAATAACGCTCAAAATTTAAAATGGCTAAAGAACAAAGAAATTATTTTCGGAGCAAAATGGATGGGTAGTCTTTCGAAAATTTGGATCGATGATCTGTTGATCAAAGACGGCTTGTCGCCAATTGATCAACTCTGTTCAAAGACAAAATATGTCTCCCGAGTTTCACAAGCTGTCCTTCCGGTTTTTTTCAAACAAGCCGATGCCTGCATCGTAACGCAACGGGGTTTAAAAACAATGGTCGAACTCAATCCACAAATTGGCCGAGAGCTTGTAGCTCTTGCAACTTCGTCCGACTTTTTAAACGGCATAATGTGCTTCCGAAAAGACTATAATGAGAAATAATATCGCTCTGAATTCAGGCAAACTCTTTTTGAGCTGCATCTCGACCCAAAAGGCAAACAGTTTTTAAATTTTTTCAAAATGGACAGGCTTGTTCCTTTCGAGCCTTCTTTTCTTAAAAGCACACAAGAACTCGTTGAGGACTATCAGAAGATCAGCAAAAAGCGATGAATAAAAAAAAAGGGTATCCTCTCAATATTTTATGGAAACACCAGGAGCGCAACGCCTTTATGCGTTGCATAATTTTGCAATCCATAAAGGGGTTGCACTCCAAAAATATAAAATGAAAAGGTTTATGAGCTGACTTTCCATTACTTATTGAGAGGATACAAAGAACAGATAGATAATAAATCTAAAATATAATTGGCGGAGAAAATTCATGCTCAGAAAAAAAATAAAAGCGCGTAAATGCGTGGTGGTGATTCTCATGATCCTAAGCGTTCCGATCTTGCATGCCCAAAGCGCAAAGCCAGCCCTCTCAAATAAATACGTGGGCATCGGATATTCGAGCGATCTCATTTCCGGTGCAGATGTGCGCGACATCAAAGCTGCGCTGAAAATCTGGGCAGACGAATTGATAAAGGATTTCTCACTGGACTATAAAGCAGCAACTTTTATTTTTAACAGCATGGAATCCTACACAACTGCCATCAAAAATGGTCAGGTCAACCTGGCCTCACTTCCATCCCTGTATTATTTGCAAATTAGAGACAAATTGCATCTTCAGCCGGCGCTGGTGGGAAGCGAAAACGGCAAGAGACAAAATAAATACGTCATCCTCGCCTCCAAAAAGTCAGCAATAAAACAGCTCCGGGATTTAAAAGGCAAAAGGCTTCTCACGCTATCCGGGGCCAAAGGAAAAATATCGCAGATGTGGCTGGAAATTCTTCTTCATAAAAAAGGCCTTGGTGCAAAAGAATCATTTTTCAGCAATATTAAGGAAACAAAAAAAGGCTCTCAGGCAATACTCCCTGTCTTTTTTCGCCAGGCAGATTGTTGTGTTGTAACGCAAAACGCCTTTGAAGCCATGGCCGAGCTTAATCCGCAGATCGGAGAGGATTTGTTCGCGATAGCCACGTCTCCGCCTTATTTGTGCAGCATTTTTTGCTTTTCAAGTTCAATCGACAATAAAAGCAAAAATGCAATACTCAAGACAGCTCTTAATCTGAGCAACAGTGAGAACGGTAAGCAGGTTCTTACGCTCTTTCGTCTTAATGACATTGTTGCATACAAGCCGTCTTTTCTTACCAATATCGAAGCATTGTTCAGAGAACATCAAAAATTAGCAGGGGTGATAAAATGACAAAGGATGAAGTGAAGACAAAAAGGAAATATAGGAAACGTAATATCTTTTACCGTTCCTGGTGGCAGAATATTGCTTTTCGAGTCGCTTTGTTATCCTGGATTTTGATCATTGTTACGCTGGGAATTTACGTGAGCACACTGCTTCCCTATATTCGCGAATCCGCAATCGACAGCATGAAATCCGAGGCGAAGAACATTGCCGCATCCATTGGCAACGTAACTGCGAATGCGATTATTACCGAAGATTACAGCTTTGCCGTGGATCACTGTATGAAAGTCATCAAGGAAAGTAATTCCATATTGTATATTGTCATTACTAAAAAGGATGGTTTCTCTCTGATTCATACGCGTGATGGATGGAAACAGAGCACCCTCAACGGCTTGTGGACCCGGGCAGACACAACAACAAAAGCCGCACGCTTTTTAGACAGCAAGCTGGTTAACCAAAAAGTCTTTCATTATTCCTATCCCCTACGCTATTCAGGCATTGACTGGGGATGGATCCACATCGGCCTGTCCCTTGATAATTTTAATGCCACGATCAACCATCTATTCATGCGCTCTATCCTGCTTGCTGTGTTGTGTATTCTCATTGGGCTGGGTGCTTCAATCCTCTTTGCAAGGAAACTGAGCCGTCCTATTCGCAAACTCGACGCTGTGACCCAGCTCGTTGCCTCCGGTGACCTTTCGGCGCGCGCTGAGGTTACATCAAAAGATGAATTGGGCAGCCTGGCAAAATCATTCAACAAAATGACACGAGTGCTGCAAGAAACACAATCTCAGCTATTAAAAGCGCATAATGAACTGGAGAAAAAAGTACAAGAACGCACAGCCGAATTAAAACAAACCAATGTGCATTTGCAACAGGAAATTAAAGAGCGCAAGCAAGTCGAAAATAATTTAAAAATATATATGGAAAAACTCAAAAAAAGCAATCAGGAATTACAGGATTTTGCCTACATCGCATCCCACGACTTGCAGGAGCCTCTGCGCAAAGTACGGGCTTTTAGTGACCGCCTAAAATCAAAATATAAAGATGCGCTTGGTGACCAGGGAAGCGATTACCTGGACAGAATGCAAAACGCTGCTGCCAGAATGCAATCATTTATTACCGACCTGTTATCGTATTCAAGAGTGACAACCAAAGCCAGGCCCTTTATGCAGACCGATCTCTCCAAAATTGTCAGCGAGGTTTTGGAAGATTTGCAGATTCGCATTGAAGATGTGAATGGCCGCGTTGATGTTGAGCATCTGCCGGTCATCGACGCCGATGCGCTGCAAATGCGACAGTTATTTCAAAACCTGATAGGCAATGCACTTAAATATCATAAAAAAGATGTTGCCCCTCTGATCAAAGTTTATCCGGCAGAACAGGATTTAAAAGCCGGCGGTTCCGATACCGCTTCGCACAACGGATTTTGCCACATCACCGTGGAGGACAATGGCATCGGCTTTGAGGAGAAATATGCGGAAAAAATCTTTGGCGTTTTCCAGCGTCTTCATGGCCGCAGCGATTACAAGGGCAGCGGCGTGGGCCTGGCAATTTGCCGAAAGATTATCGACCGCCATAGCGGCGAGATCATAGCGCAAGGCAAACCGGGAGAGGGTGCGAAATTTATCATAACATTACCAACAAAGCAAAAACAGGGAGAACACACGACATGAGAAACAAAGGAAAACCTATAACCATTCTATATGCGGACGATGATGAGGACGATCGATTACTGGTCCGGGATGCTTTGGAAGAAAGTCGTTTGGCCAACACCATCCGCTTTGTAGAGGATGGCGAGAAGTTGATGGAATATCTTCGCCATGAGAATTCTTATGGCGATTCGGAAAAGTATCCGACGCCGGGACTTATTCTGTTGGATTTAAATATGCCGAAAAAAGACGGACGTGAAGCGCTGACAGAAATCAAATCAGACCCTGACTTGCGGCGAATTCCCGTTGTTGTGTTGACGACATCAAAGCTGGAAGAAGATATTTTGCGCACGTATGATCTTGGTGTGAATTCGTTTATCACAAAACCGGTGACTTTTGATTCACTTGTAGATATTATGAAGACATTGACAAAATATTGGTTCGAAATTGTGGAGATAAAAAATTAAACAAGGGGAAAGCTATGGCAGAGACTTTGAAAATTCTGCTTGTTGATGACGACGAGGATGATTATATCCTCACTCGTGATTTACTTTTTGAGGTCGAAAATAAAAAATATGACATTGAATGGGTAGATAATTATGATGCGGCTCTGAAAGTCATCGACCGCGATGCGCATGATGTCTATCTTTTTGATTTCCGCCTGGGTTCTCACAGTGGAATGGAACTATTGCAATATGCCGTTGAGCACAAACGCACCGCTCCGGTGATTCTGCTCACGGGGCAGGGGGATCACGAAACGGACGTTGCGGCAATGAAAGCCGGCGCTTCCGACTTTTTGATGAAAGGTCATATAAGCGCCCAACTGCTGGAGCGTTCCATCCGCTACGCGGTGAACAACAAAAAAACCGAAAAAGCACTCAAAGATTCCGAAGTGAAATATCGTTCTTTGGCACAGTCGGCAATCGATGCCATCATTTCCACGGACAGCAAGGGACGCATTGTTTTTTGGAATGATGCCGCCAGCACCATCTTTGGTTACGATGCTGATGAGATAATGGGCAAGTCCATTTCCCGTTTAATACCATCTGAATATATAGAGAAACATGAAGCCGGTCTCAAACGGGTGAACACCGGTGGTGTGCGCAAAATCATTGGAAAAAGCATCGAATTGGTCGGACGTCGCAAAAACGGCGAAAAGTTTCCCATCGATCTTTCCATCTCTTCGTGGGAAACGAACGGCGAGTTGTTTTTCAGCGGCATAATTCGGGATATTTCCAAGAACAAAGAACTCCAGGCACAAGTCAGGCAAAACCAGAAAATGGAGGCCATCGGCACCCTGGCCGGTGGTATTGCCCATGATTTCAACAACATCCTCGGTGCAATCATTGGTTATACCGAGCTTGTACTGGACGATATGGATGAGGATTCGAGTGCACATCAAAATCTGAGCAATGTGCTAACGGCCGGTATTCGAGCCAAAGAGCTGGTTAAACAAATTTTGACCTTCAGCAGAATGGATAAATCGGAAAAGAGTGCCATTCAAATGAGTTTGTTAGTTAAAGAGGCATTAAAGCTTCTTCGCGCTTCATTGCCAACAACAATTAACATTATACAAGATATTGACGCAAAATCAAGTTTTGTGCTGGCCAATCCAAGTCACATACACCAGATTGTGCTGAACCTCTGTACCAATGCCGGGCACGCAATGAAAAGTGACGGTGGGCTGCTGCGCGTCAGTTTGTCCCAGGTTTTCCTGGACGCAGAGCAAACCCGGCAACTTCAACTTCTCAAGCCTGGCAATTATGTTGAATTGCAGATTAGCGATACCGGGCACGGCATAGAGCCCGCAATCCTTGATCGCATATTTGATCCCTTTTTTACCACCAAAGATGTGGGCGAAGGCACGGGGATGGGGCTGGCCGTAACACACGGAATTGTACTGCGCTTGGGCGGCAACATAAAAGTAAAGACAAAAGTTGGAGAAGGAACAACATTTACGGTCTGGCTGCCGCAATTGGAAAAAGATGTGGGTAAAAAAACAGAACCTAACAAAATTTTACCCACTGGCAAAGAAAACATCCTTTTTGTGGATGATGAAGAAGCGCTGGTACGAATTGCCGTTCAAAAACTCAGCAGTCTCGGATACCATGTTGTCGGCGAAACAAGCAGCATCGATGCACTTGAAAAATTTCGCGCCCATCCGGAGCAATTTGATTTGATCATCACAGATCAAACTTTGCCCGGGTTAACCGGAAAAGAAATGGCCAAAACGATGCTGCACATACGGCCGGATGTGCCGGTCGTTTTATGTACCGGCTATAGCGACACGGTATCAAAAGATGAAGCAAAAGAAATCGGAATACGGGAATTTTTACTAAAACCCATAAGCATACGCGAAATGCCAAAAATTGTACGCCGCGTTTTGGATGCAAAAGAAAGTTGAGGAAGGATAGATGAAAAAGATACTGGTCATCGATGATGAAGAAATGATGCTGGACATGATGCGACAGATATTGCAACGGGCAGGATACACCGTGTTAACCGCAACGGACGGTATGGAAGGAATGGACATTTTTCAGCAGGAAGAGATTGATCTCATCATAACGGATATTTTTATGCCGCGCAAGGAAGGAATCAGCGTCGTGTATGATCTGCGGGAAAAACATCCCAATGCGAAAATTGTCGCCATTTCCGGCGGCGGCAGGCTCAATTCCAAAGATTATTTGCGCTATGCAGAAAAGCTGGGTGCTGATCGAACGCTGGCCAAGCCATTTAGCAAAAGTGAAATCTTGAACATTGTGGACGAGTTGGTTGGTTGATGGATTACGGTTGACGGTTAACGGTTGATGATTGATGGTTGATGGTTAATGGTTAATGGATTTCGGCTTTTGATTTCCGTTTAACTTAAATAGAAAGTAAAATGATATGACTGAACATGACATTTCCATTCTGCTTCTTGAGAGCAGCGCAACAGATGCAAAACGCATCAAAGATGAATTGGGGATGGAGAATGTGCATTTTAAATCCAGGCGGGTGATGAGCCAAAAAAGCTACCTCAAGGCTCTTGAAAACTTGCACCCGGATATGATTCTGACAGATTACAAGTTGCTTCATTTCGATGCGCTTGCTGCGATTAAAATCGCAAAAGAAAAGGCGCCGGACACTCCTGTTATTGTCGTCACTTCTGTGGATGATACAGAAATAGCGGTTGCGTGCATAAAAGCCGGTGCGACGGACTATATTCTTAAAAAGAATATCGGTCGGCTTGTTCCGGTGATGCAAAAGGCACTGCAAAACAGCAGTCCCGAAAAGGGTGATGAACAACCAGAAAACCCTAGCAATGACGCGGAAAACTACCGCTTGATGATAGAAAAGGCCAATGAAGCAGTATTTATCGCACAAGATGGTATGCTTGTATTCGCAAATCCTAAAACACTCGATCTTTTGGCATGCACGGCAGACGATGTTGCAGGAAAACCATTCAACGTTTTTATCCATCCCGATGATCAGGAAATGGTCATTGGACGGTACAAAAAAAGACTTGTCGGACAAAAAGTCCCGAATGTTTATTCCTTCCGCCTGGTTGATATGTTGGGAAATACAAAATGGGTTGAGATAAGTACCGTTTGTTTTACCTGGAACGAAAAACCGGCAACGCTGAACTTTCTGAAAGACATTAATGAACGAAAACAAATGGAATTTGCGTTCAACAGTCTGGCCACAAGTTTTGCAAGCCTTTCCGGTCGGGATTTATATCAAGCCGCAGCGAATCATTTAGCCAGAACATTAAACATGGATTTTGCTTTCATCGGAGAGCTTGGAGAAAACAAAAACACAGTACACGTTCTTGGCGGTTTCGCCCGAGGGGAGGCCATGGCTCCATTTGATTATGACCTGGCGAACTCGCCCTGCGAAAATGTTGCCGGGCAAACACTGAAATGTTATCCTGAAAATGTGCAAGCATTGTTCCCGAAATCACATCTACTGCAGGAATGGAAAATTGAAGGATTTATCGGCACACCTCTTTTTGCTACTTCCGGCGAGGCGCTTGGGATAGCGGTATTAATGGACAGGAAACCTCTTGGAAACCAGAATCTGGCAAAATCCATGCTATCCGTTTTTTCCGACAGAATTGCAGCAGAAATCGAACGCAAGCGTGCCGAGGCTGCCCTGCGCGAAAGCGAAGAAAAATTCAGAAATCTTTTTCATAAATCCATGGATGGCATTATTATTCATGATTTAAAAGGAAGAATTCTCGATGTCAATAAGAAAGCTTTCGATGAATTCGGATATGCTGAATCCGAAATTGTTAAGATGAACATTTCACAGCTTCACCCCAAGGAGGAGATGGAAAAATCGCGCCAGGCGTTTGCAAAAATTTCCAAGGATGGCTTTGTTGAGTTTGAAATTCAATTTCTGAAAAAGAACGGCAAAACATTCCCTGCCGAAGTTTCATCCAGCATTTTGGAGATAGGCGGACAGCACGTTGTGCAAGGCGTATTCAGAGATATTAGCGAACGCAAAGAGGCAGAAAAAGCTTTACGGGAAAGTGAGGCTAAATTCCGCTCCATTGTGGAAAACTCTCATGCCGGAATTACTTTGATTGGCAATCAACATGAACTTCTCTATGTGAATCCCAAATTTGAAGAGCTATCGGGTTATCAGCAAAATGAGTTGCTTGGCAGTGATTTTAGAAAATTGCTAACTGAAAAAAGTAAAAAAATCGTCGAAGAGAGATATGAAAAGCGCCAGCGCGGTGAAAAGGTTCCCTCGGTTTACGAATTTGATATTCTTCGCAAAGACGGCTCCAATCGCCGTGTGCAGCTCCGCGCTGTCACTATTAAAGAAGCGGATGGTTCTGTTCGGAGTATTGCGCAAATTCTGGACATTTCGGAACAACAAGCATTGAAAGAACAACTGCTGTACGAACGTGATCTTTTACATGCGTTAATGGATAATATCCCGGATACGATTTATTTCAAGGATAAACATGCGAGGTTTATAGCAATAAATAAAGCGCATGCTTTGCAAATGGGGCTCGGTTCGCCGGAAGAAGCAAAAGGCAAAACCGACTTTGACTTTTTCACCGAGGAACACGCGCGTCCCGCCTTTGAAGACGAAAAAAAGATTATAGCAACCGGAGAGCCGCTCATCGGAAAAATTGAAAAGATCACCCCGCGGGGCAAGGCGCCGCGATGGGTTTCAGCTACCAAAGTTCCAATCCGCAATCAGGAAGGAGAAATCACCGGACTGGTTGGCATTTCGCGCGATATTACCGAGCAAATACTTTTAGAAAAATCGTTGGAACAATCGGAAGCCATGTATCGCTCTCTTATCGAACAATCCAACGATGCCATCTATCTCCTGTATGGCAAAAACTTTGAGATGATCAATAAGCGGTTTACGGACATGTTTGGCTATACATTGGAAGAGACCAATGCGCCGGAATTCAATTTCATGCAACTGGTGGCGCCTCGCAGTATTCCGATTATTGAAGAACGCGTGCGCCGCATGAAAGCGGGAGAAAATATAGATCCGATTTACGAATTCACCGCGATTACAAAAGCCGGAAAAGAAATCGAATGTGAAGTCAGCGCCTCGTATGTCCATTACAAAGGAGGTACCGCAACACAGGGCATCATTCGCGACATAAGTGAACGAAAGCAGGCGGAAAAGGCGCTGGAAGCATCGGAATTAAAGTTTCGTTCCACCATCGAGTCCGCCCCCGATGCCATTATTTTATCGGATGAAAAAGGTCATATTCTTTCCTGGAATGCGGCGGCAAAAAATATGTTTCAGTACCGG
>Ga0114931_10001971_pt1 | contig 26177 bp, 22 predicted proteins | sample 2SBtaG_FD_89579 | JGI IMG/M metagenome (GOLD analysis project Ga0114931, IMG submission 89579) | Deep subsurface microbial communities from Kolumbo volcano to uncover new lineages of life (NeLLi) - 2SBTROV14_V59a metaG | ecosystem: Environmental > Aquatic > Marine > Volcanic | place: Kolumbo... | reverse complement strand
TTCCACGGGCCAATGACAGTGTTACGTGCCCCGATCCGGCGCATCCACGTTTTCGCGTGCTTTTTTTGTCGCGATCGCGGGATGCGTGTCAAGGCCGCCGTTTCGCGGCGCGCCCAGGCACCCGGTCGAGGGGCGCCTTCATCTTGGTCTTGGCCCTGGCCTTGGCTGGCCTTCTGGTAGGCGAGCCGCTAGCCGCGGCCGAGCTTGTGGGCCGGCCGCGGGTCGTGGACGGAGACACTCTGGATTTCTCGGGTCAGGTCGTGCACCTGGCCGGGATCGACGCGCCCGAGGCGGATCAGACGTGCCGGGCCGACGGGCTGTCTTGGCCGTGCGGCCAGGAGGCGCGCTGGGCCGCGCTCAACCGCGTTGGGCGCCACTGGGTGACCTGCGTGCCGAGGGCGGCGCGCGCGGCGGACGGCAGCGTGACGGCGGTGTGCTACCTTGCCGGGCGCGGCCAGCAGGATCTGAACGCTTGGCTCGTGCGCCGCGGCTGGGCGCTTGCCGAGCCGGGGGCCGAACCGGAATCCTCCAAAGGCTACCTCGCCGAGGAGCGCGCCGCCCAGGCGGAGGGCGCGGGCATCTGGCGCGGCGCCTTCATCGCGCCGTGGGATTGGCGCCGGGGCCGCCGTTTGGCGCCGTAGGTACGGATTCGAGGCGGGATTCAACAGTTTGGCCCTTTTTTGCCACAGTTTTATCACGCTCATGCCCTGGCGAATCGGGCATTCCTATGAACGATCAATCGTTTTGAAAGTGCGAGTCCCATGATCGGTGATGCGTTGAGCATCGTCATTGTCGCCGCGGCGACTGTTCTTGTCGTGTACCCCAGCGGGCTCATGGCGATCGACGGCTTGCGGCGGCGCGCGCTCAACGCCAGGCGCCGGCGGACCGCGCCGTGTCGGACGCGGCCGTGAGGGGATTTCTGCGAGGTATCGCCCATGATGGATCAGTTCCTCACCGCCAGCCTGGCGCTCGTCCTCGGTATTTTCCTGGTGTGGGTCATCTTGATTCAAACATTCGATTTCACGGTGAATGGGGCCTTGTGACGCGGTATGTGCGGCCGCGCCGGTAACATCCGATCGCGCCCCAAAGGGCAACTATCCAATGGTTAGGTACAAAGATATTCCCTGAACTATTCCCCGCCCAACCTGGCGAGCCCCGCTTCGGCGGGGCTCTTTTTTTCATGATGGCGGCGCGGCCCGGTACTCTCTAACGGTTTCATAATCGGACCCGGGCAAAGTGGGGTCATGATCCACCGCCGACGTCGCAATATCGCTTCGCGCATGCGCGCCCTGATGGGGGCGGCCGTGCTCGCCGCCGGGGCCTGGTCGGGCGCTGTCGCGGCCGAGGGCGATGCCACGCCCGCCGATGGCCTGCGCGCGCAGTTGCGGGCGCTGGCCGCCGAGACCGGGGTCGCGCTCAAGGGGCTGGAGCGGATCGGCGCCGCCTCCGCGCGGGTGCCCGAGGGCGATAGCCCGGCCGGGAAGATCGAATCCCTGCTGTACGGCTACAACTACCTGCTGATCCACGATGCGAACGGTCGAATCGCGGAGGTACGCATCCTGGGCGCGCGGCCCGTGGCGCCGGCCCGGCCCGCGCGCACGAGCGTGCTCGCGGTGCGTCGCGGGGCGCACCTGGAGGTGGGCGCGGTTCTGGTCGGCCCGCGCGGCGGCTGGCGTCGGCGCGACCTGATCGTGGATACGGGCGCGAGCACCGTGGTGCTGCCCGCGTCCATGATTCCCGTGCTGGGCTTCGTCGAGGGGGATCTGACACCCACTAGGGCGGAGACCGCGGGCGGCCCCGTGGCGGCGCGCGCCGGCCAGTTGACCAAGGTGACGGTGGGGCAGGCGGTGGTGCGCGATGTGAAGGTCATCTTCATCGAGGATGCCCGCCTGGGCGGGTCCGCCCTGCTCGGCATGAGCTTCCTGGGCCGCTTTCGGGTCACCGTCGACGACGCCGCGAACCGGATTTCGCTGATCGCCAAATAGGCCGGCGGCCCGGTTCGACGGGCACGATGGCAATGGGTCGGATCGCAACGCCCCCATCTCCTGCGACGAGCGCGTGGGATTCTGGCACCTCGGACCACTGCTCCTCGCAATGATCCAGGGGTTCGGAGAGAATCAGGATGGACTCTTTCGTCGCTTCCAGGGTATTGCCGCTCGCGCATCGGGGCTGGACGCCGCAACCGTAAAACAGGCTGGGCGCCGCGCCGTCGCTGGCGTACCGGAGGGCATGGATGGCGCGCCCGTTGCTCAGCGCCGCGGTCATCTTGAAGGGCTCGCTCACCCCCGCGGCGCGCATGACGCCCACGACCTGGCCGATGGTGCGCGTCATTGCCGCCACGGGATCGTCGCCGAGACCATTGGAGAGCAAGAGATAGAAGAATATCTCGCTATCCGTGGTGCCCGCGATCCGCGCGTAGAGCTCGGGCGCGACCGCCAGCGCCAGGTCCCGGCGAATTCGATCGAATCCGCCCACCACCCCGTTGTGCATGAACATCCATTCGCCGTGGTTGAACGGATGGCAGTTGGCCCGTGCCGTGGGGGTGCCGGTCGAGGCCCTTACGTGGGCGAAGAACAGGCGTGAGCGGATCTGGCCCGACAGGGACCTCAGGTTCTCATCATTCCAGGCGGGCAGGATATCGCGAAACACGCCGGGCTCGGGTCGCTCGCCATACCAGCCCACGCCGAAGCCATCCCCGTTGGTCGCCGATACGCTCTGTAACGCATGACGGCTTTGATTCACCAGCGAGTTCTCGGGCTCGCGGATCAAGGTTTCCAGAAAAATCGGTCGGCCACAATAGGCCAGCCAACGGCACATGGGATGATTCTCCTGATCGCCTTGGACGAGTCAGGATGAGCCGGTCGGCTTAATTGGCGATTAATGGCGGATGGGGGAGGGTTTGGCTCAGAACTTAAAACCGAATCGGACACCGGCGTTGTTGAGGCCTTCATTGTTGTTGGCGAGCTTGGCGTTCGATTCGTGATCGTAATAGAGCGATATGCTGAATTGCTCGGTCAGGTCATAGCCGATCTCGCCGGACAGCCGGAACAGCACATGCGACCCCAGCGCCTTCTTGCCGGGATTGTTGTCCCCGGTTTTGCCATCGTGGACCATCCCGCCGGCGCCGAAACCGAGCCAGAATCGGTCGAGGGGCGAATAAGTCCAGGTCAACCCGGCATAGATCTGGCTGGTGTCACCGCGCGAATTGACCTGCGCGCCCAGATGCGGGCGCGGGCTGAAAGCGAAATCGAGAAACCGGGGCGATCTAAACAGAACCTCGGCGTTAAAATCGATGCCATCCTCGATCGAGTTGCCGAGGAACTCGATATCATGGGCAAGGATGCCGGCCCTTATTTCGGAAATGACCGAACCCTCTTGTGCCCGGGCCTGTGGGGTGATGAGCAAAAGCGCCGCTAAAGCGCTAAGCCAGACACGTTTCACCGTTCTTCCTTATTGGGAGAAGAAACCGAGAAATCGGACCATTCGACGTTATGAAACCGATATATCCTAGGAAAGCCCTCCAATATCGAAGTCCACGATAGCCGAATCGTCTATTCCAGGAAAGTGTTCGCCGTATTTTTCCCGGCGAAGATCGGCCCTTGGCCGCCGAGACGCCGCGCGGCGCATGATGGCCCGGATCGGCATTGAGTAGAAGCGGCCGGGTGAAGGAAACTGGTGGGCGCGCCTGGGATTGAACCAGGGACCTCCTCGGTGTGAACGAGGCGCTCTCCCGCTGAGCTACGCGCCCGCCGGCCGTGGCGGGGCCCCCATGTAGGGCAGGCCCGCCGCCCCTGTCAAGCTGGCCTCGCCGGGGTGTCCAGGCCCAGCGCGGCCAGCACGGCGGGCAGCTCGGCCAGGCTCTCGATCAGCCGGTCCGCGCCCAGTTCGCGCGCCGGAACCGGGCCGTAGCCGTGGGTGACGGCGACCACCGGCAGGCCGGCCGCGCGCGCGGCCAGCACGTCGTTGCGGCTGTCACCCACCATGGCGGCGTGGGCGGGAGACCCGTCCATGCGCGCCAGCAGGCCGAGGATATGCTCCGGCTCCGGCTTCTTGACCGAGAAGGTATCGCCGCCGGCCACCGCCTCGAAAAGCTCGGCCATGCCCAAGGCCGCCAACACCCGGTGGCTCGCCCGCTCCGGCTTGTTGGTGCACACGGCCAGGCGCCAGCCCGCGGCCTTGAGGCCGGCCAGGGTTTCCAGGGTGCCCGGATAGGGGCGCGTGCGGTCCGTTGAGCATGGCTCGTAGATGGCGAGGTAGCGCGCCACGTGAGCGTCGAGCCGCGCCGGCTCGGGCGGCGCGCCCGTGGCCGCGAAGGCGCGTTCGACGAGTTTGACCACGCCGTCGCCGACCATGGCCTTGATCGCCTCGGTGGCGAGCGCGGGGCGGTGCTGCTCGGCCAGCAGCGCGTTCGCGGCCGCCGCCAGGTCGGGCACGCTGTCGATCAACGTCCCGTCCAGGTCGCAGACCAGAACAGGCGCTTGGCGCGGTAACCAGGTGTTCATGTAGATTGGTTAATACACGGGTGGGGGGTTGTCTTGAAACGATTGTTAACAATTGCCGGTTTGTGGGCGATGATGGAGTCATGGCAGATTTGCCGCCGCGTGCCCGCCTCGGCGGTGGTTCCACTTTTGCCTTCCAAAGGTCCGGGCGCAAGCCCTTCGGTTCGTTCGCCATGACTCAATCCAAGCTCGCCGTCGTCATCTTGGCCGCAGGTCTGGGCACCCGCATGAAATCCGCGCGGCCCAAGGTTCTGCACGAGATCGCCGGGCGCTCCATGCTGGCGCACGTGCTCGCCTCGCTCGCGCATCTGGCGCCGGAGCGCGTGGCGATCGTGGTGGGGCCGGGCATGGAGGCGGCGGTTGGCGCGGTGGCCGCCGAGTCGGGCCTGGCCTGCCGCATCGCGGTGCAGGCGGAGCGCCTGGGCACCGGCCACGCGGTGGCCTGCGCCCGCCCGGCGCTCGACGGCTATTGCGGCGCCGATGATACGGGCGACATCCTGGTGGTGTTCGGCGATACGCCCCTGCTGCGCCCCGAGACGCTCCAGGCCATGGTCGCGGCCCGGCGCGGGGCCAATGCGCCGGATCTCCTGGGCCTGGGCTTTCGCCCCGCCGATCCCGGCCAATACGGCCGATTCGTGCTGGACACGGACGGCGCGGTGCTACGCATTGTCGAGCACGCGGACGCCAGCGAGGCGGAGCGCGCCATCGACCTGTGCAACGCCGGCGTCCTCCTGGGCAATGGCCCGGTGCTCGCCGCGCTGGTCGAGCGCCTGAGCAACGACAACGCGAAGGGCGAGTACTACCTGACCGACGTGTACGCCCTGGCCCACGGGGACGGCCGCCGCGCGGTTGCCCTGGAAGGGGACCCGGAGGAGGTGCTCGGCATCAATTCGCGCGCCGAGTTGGCGGTGGCGGAGGCGCTAATGCAGACCGACCTGCGCGCCCGCGCCATGGCCGGGGGGGCGAGCCTGATCGACCCGGCAAGCGTCTGGTTCTCGTGGGATACGGCGCTTGGCCGCGACGTGACCGTGGAGCCCAATGTCTTTTTCGGCCCCGGGGTCGCCATCGGCGACGGGGCGGTGATCCGCGCTTTCTCCCATCTGGAGGGCGCGCGCGTGGAGGCGGGGGCCAGTGTCGGGCCGTTCGCGCGCCTGCGCCCGGGCGCGGTCTTGTGCGAGAAGTCCCGGGTCGGCAATTTCGTCGAGGTCAAGAAGGCGACGCTGGGTCCCGGCGCCAAGGCCAATCACCTGACCTACCTGGGCGATACGGACATCGGCGCGGCGGCCAACATCGGCGCCGGCACCATCACCTGCAATTACGACGGCTTCGGCAAGCACCGCACCGAGATCGGCGCCGGGGCCTTTATCGGCTCCAACACGGCGCTGGTCGCGCCGGTGAGCGTGGGCGCCGGGGCGATCGTGGGCGCGGGCAGCACCATCACCCGCGACGTGGCGCCCGACGAGTTGGCGGTCGTGCGCGGCGCGGCGCGCCACAAGGCGGGCGCGGCCAAGCGCCTGCGCGCGCGCCTGCGGGCGGATGCGGAGCGCGCCAAGGCGCATCCAAAGTAGAAAGGCGGCGAGGACCATGTGCGGAATTATCGGGATCATCGGCAAGGCGCCGGTCGCGCCCCTGTTGATCGACGGCCTGCGGCGGCTGGAATATCGTGGCTACGATTCGGCCGGCATCGCGACCCTGGTCAACGGCGGCATCGATCGCCGCCGGGCCGAGGGTAAGCTGGTCAACCTGGCCAACCGGCTCGATCGGGAGCCAATCGCCGGGACCACCGGTATCGGCCACACCCGCTGGGCCACCCACGGCCGGCCGAGCGAGGCCAACGCGCACCCTCACGCGACCGAGCGCGTCGCGGTGGTGCACAACGGCATCATCGAGAACTTTCAGGAACTGCGCGACGAGCTGAGCGCGCGCGGCCACTGCTTCGAGACCGAGACCGATACCGAGGTCATCGTTCACCTGCTGAGCGAGCATCTGGATCAGCAGATGACTCCGCAAGACGCGGTGGCGGAGGCGCTCAGGCGCATCGAGGGGGCGTTCACCCTGGCCATTGTCTTCGCCGGGCGTCAGGACCTGATGATCGGGGCTCGCTGTGGCGGTCCGCTCGCGATCGGCTATGGGGACGGGGAGATGTATCTGGGCTCCGACGCCCTGGCGCTCGCATCCCTGACCGACCGCATCTGCTATCTGGAAGAAGGGGATTGGGCCGTGCTCGGGCCCGATGGCGCCGAGGTGCGCGATGCGACCGGCGCGGTGGTCCAGCGCGAGATCAAGCAGACCGCCATGTCCGGCGCGTTGATCGGCAAGGGGCAGTACCGCCATTTCATGCAGAAGGAGATCTTCGAGCAGCCGGCGGTGATCGGCGACACGTTGCATACCTTCTTCAACCCGCTTCGCCGCAGTATCGAGATGCCCGAGTTGCCCATCGACCTTGCCGCCGCGCCGCGCATTACCATCAGCGCCTGTGGGACCGCCTTCTATGCCGGGTCGGTCGCCAAGTATTGGTTCGAGCAGATCGCGCGCCAGCCGGTCGAGCTCGATATCGCCTCGGAGCTGCGCTACCGCGAGGCGCCCATGCCCGAGGGCGGCGTGGGCCTGTTCATCTCTCAGTCCGGCGAGACCATCGATACCCTGGCGGCGCTGCGCTACGCCAAGGCGCAGGGTCAGAAAATTCTCTCCATCGTCAACGTGCCCGACAGCGCGATCGCCCGGGAATCGGACGCGGTGCTGCAAACCCTGGCGGGACCGGAGATCGGCGTCGCCTCCACCAAGGCGTTTACCACCCAGTTAACGGTGCTCGCGTGCCTGGCCATCGCCGCGGGGTGCAAACGCGGCGCCATCGACAAGGAGACCGAGGCCGAGCTTTCGTCCGCGCTGGTGGAAGTGCCGGCGCGCGCGGCGGAGATCCTGAACCGGGACGGCCAGATCCGGGCCATCGCCCGGTTCGTCTCCGAGGCCACGGATGTGCTCTATCTGGGCCGTGGCAGCATGTTCCCGCTGGCGCTCGAAGGCGCGCTCAAGCTCAAGGAAATCAGCTATATCCATGCCGAGGGCTACGCCGCCGGCGAGATGAAGCACGGGCCCATCGCGCTGATCGACGAGACGGTGCCGGTGATCGTGTGCGCGCCCTCGGGGGCGCTCTTCGAAAAGACCGCCTCCAACATCGCCGAGGTGGAGGCGCGAGGCGGGCAGGTGATTCTGATCTCGGACAAGCTCGGCATCGACAAGATCAGCAAGTGCGCCGCCCATACGATCGAGCTGCCGGAGATTCACCCGTTCGTGGCGCCCATTCTCTACGCGCTGCCGGTGCAGCTTCTGGCCTATCACACGGCCGTGCTGAAAGGCACCGACGTGGACCAGCCGCGCAACCTCGCCAAGAGCGTGACCGTCGAATAGAACCGCGCGGGTCGTGAAATGAACCGAAAAAATGTGTATAATATATAAAATATATCAATTCTAGCCGTAAAAAATTTGTTGACACGTTCCGTGGGTTGGGGTTTGTTGTGGATGAGCGCTGATTTCCACCGTCGTCTTGCGGGCGCTCACTGAAATGCGGCTAAGACGCGGGTAAAGGGATGCAAGGATGCACCGCCCGGCGACGCCGCGGCGGTTTTTGCGTATCGGCACGGTCCGGCCGGAATCGGACCCGCGGGATTTGAGTGGGCAGCTTGCGACCGCGTTACCAACCGCTAAAGCGCCACGGGGAGTTGCTCCCGTGGGCCCGTGTACTCGATGCCCAGGAGACGTGCCCCCAATGCGATATTTCCCAGTTTTTTTCGATCTGAACGAGCGCTCGTGCCTGGTGGTCGGCGGGGCCGAGGCGGCCGCGCGCAAGGTGCGCCTGCTGCGCCAGGCCGGCGCCGAGGTGACCGTGGTGGCGCCGCACCTTGGGGCCGAGCTGGACGATCTGGCCCGGCGCGGCGAGGTGACGGTCGCGCGTCGCCGGTTCGCGGCGGCCGACGTGGAGCGGCGGGCCCTGGTCATCGCGGCCACGGGCACGGCCGCGCTCGACGAGGCGGTGGCACGCGCCGCGCGCGCCGCCGGGGTTCCGCTCAACGTGGTCGATCGGCCGGCGCTCTCCAACTTTACCGTGCCCGCCATGGTGGACCGCGACCCGGTGGTGGTCGCCATCTCCAGCGGCGGCGCGGCGCCGGTCCTGGCGCGGCGCTTGCGGGCGCGCATCGAGGCCCTGTTGCCCGCGCGCCTGGGGCGCCTGGCCCGCTTCGCCGCGCGCTATCGCGGCGCGGTCGCGGCGACCCGGACGGCGCCCGCCGCGCGGCGCCGCTTCTGGGAGGCGCTTTTCGACGGCCCGGTTGCGGACGACGTGCTGGCCGGGCGCGAAGGCGCGGCCCACGAGCGCATGCTCGCCCTGGTCAATCGCCCCGCCGGGAGCGAGGCCGGGAGCGTGGCTATCGTCGGTGCCGGGCCGGGCGACCCGGACCTCCTGACCGTGCGCGCGTCGCGCCTGCTCCAGGACGCGGACGTGATCGTGTACGACCGCCTGATCGGCCTTGAAATCCTGGATCGGGCGCGGCGCGACGCCGAGCGTATTCACGTGGACAAGACGCCGGACCGCCACGCCAGAAGCCAGGACGAGATCAACGAGTTGCTGGTGGCGTTGGCCCGCGCGGGCCAGCGGGTCGTGCGCCTGAAGGGTGGCGATCCCGCCGGTTTCGGCCGGGGCGGCGAGGAGCAGGCGTTCCTGGCGCGCCATGGGGTCCCGGTCGAGGTGGTGCCCGGCGTCGCCACGGCCGCCGGGCGCGATCCGGCGCACCGACGGAGGCTGGCATCATGAGCGGGACCGCGAGCGGCGCGTGGCCCGGCGCGTGGCCCGGCGCGTGGATCGTGACCGCCAACCGCTTGGGCGACGGCGCGGTGGTCTATCTGGGCGCGGGCGACGACTGGACCGAGACGTTCGCCGCCGCGCGGATCGCCCACGACAAGGCCGAGGCGGACGCCTGGTGCGCCGAGGCCGCGCGGCCCGACGCGGAGCTACGCGTCGTCGGTCCCTACATCATGGCGGTGGCCGAAGACCAGGGGTGGATGCGCCCGACCACCACCCGGGAATGGATTCGCGCCGGCGGGCCCTCGGTCGGCGGCGGCACCTGCAACCTGGGATCGTAGAGCCATGTACCGATACGACGAATTCGACCGGACCCTGGTGCTGGAACGGGTCGAGCAGTTTCGCGAGCAGGTGGCGCGGCGTCTGAACGGCGCGTTGAGCGAAGAGGCGTTTCGTCCCTTGCGCCTGATGAACGGGCTCTATTTGCAACTCCACGCCTACATGCTGCGGGTGGCGATACCCTACGGCACCCTTTCGGCGCGCCAGATGCGCAAGCTGGCCCATATCGCCCGGCGCTACGACAAGGGCTACGGCCATTTCACCACGCGCCAGAACATCCAATACAACTGGCCGGCGCTCACGGACGTGCCCGACATCCTGGCCGAGCTGGCCGAGGTGGAGATGCACGCCATTCAGACCAGCGGGAACTGCATCCGCAACGTCACCGCGGATCATTTCGCCGGCGCGGCGGCGGACGAGGTCGAGGACCCGCGCATCACCGCGGAGATCATCCGCCAGTGGTCGACCCTGCATCCGGAGTTCTCGTTCCTGCCGCGTAAATTCAAGATCGCGGTGACCGGCGCCGCGCACGACCGCGCCGCCATACGGGCGCACGATATCGGCCTGCGCCTGTGCCGTGATGGGGATGGAGACGAGAACGGGGAGATCGGCTTCGAGGTGGTCGTGGGCGGCGGGCTGGGGCGCACTCCCATGATCGGCAAGACGATCCGGGCGTTCCTGCCCAATCGATATCTCCTGTCGTACCTGGAGGCGATCCTGCGGGTCTACAACCTGGCGGGGCGGCGCGACAATCTCTTCAAGGCGCGCATCAAGATCCTGGTGCACGAGACCGGCGCGGCGGATTTCGCGCGCCAGGTGGAGGAGGAATGGGCGTACCTCAAGGACGGTGCCGTGGATCTGCCGCCCGGGGAGGCGGCGCGCATCGCCGCCTACTTCGCGCCGCCGCCTTACGAGTCCCTCGCCGCCCGCTCGCCCGCCTTCGAGACCGCGCGCGCCCGCGACCAGGGGTTCGCGCGCTGGGCGCGCACCAACGTGAGCCCCCACAAGATGCCCGGCTACGCGATCGCCACCATCTCCCTCAAGCCCGAGGGCGGCATTCCCGGCGATGCCACGGCGGCCCAGATGGAGGCGGTCGCCGACCTGGCGGAGCGGTATTCGTTCGGCGAAATCCGGGTCAGCCACGAGCAGAACCTGGTGCTCGCCCATGTGCGCCGCGACGACCTGTTCGATCTTTGGCGGGGCTTGGGCGCCCACGGCTTGGCCACAGCCAACGCGGGGCTGGTCAGCGATATCATCGCCTGCCCGGGCCTCGACTACTGCAACCTGGCCAATGCCCGCTCGATCCCGATCGCCCAGGAGATCAGCCGGCGCTTCGCCGATATTCGCCGTCAGCACCATATCGGCGAGCTCAAGGTCAAGATCTCCGGCTGTATCAACGCCTGCGGCCACCACCACGTGGGCCATATCGGGCTGCTCGGCGTCGATAAGAAGGGCAAGGAGCACTACCAGATCACCCTGGGCGGCAGCGCCGACGAGAACGCCGCCATTGGGCGCATCCTGGGACCCGCCTTCGACGGCGAGCGGGTCGTGGACGCGGTCGAGACCATCGTCAACACCTACGTGGGCCTGCGCCGCGACGGCGAGCGCTTCAACGAAACGCTCGCCCGCGTCGGCCTCGATCCATTCAAGGAGACCCTCTATGCCACTCATTAAGGACAACCGGATCGTCGAGGATTCGTGGGTAACGCTCGCCGACGACGAGTCCGTGCCCCAAGGCGCCTGGCCCGTGGTTGGCCTGGAGCGCTGGCGGGCGGAGCGCGCGGCGCTGATGGACCTGGGCGTGCCCCTGGGCATCCGTCTGAACAGCGACCAGCCGCCGCGGCTCATCGCCGATGAATTGGAGCACTTCGCGCTGGTCGCCCTGGCGTTCCCCAAGTTCACCGATGGCCGCGCCTATTCCTACGCCCGCCTCCTGCGCGAGCGCTATGGCTACGCGGGCGAGCTGCGCGCGGTCGGCGCCGTGCTCTTGGATCAGGCGCTGTTCATGGTGCGCTGCGGCTTCGACGCCTTCGAGGTGCCGGACGTTATCTCGGCGGAGGCGTGGCGGGCCGCCTTGCGGCGCATCAGCGTCCGCTACCAGCCGGCCGCCGACGGGCGGAGCCCGATCCGCCCCGCGCGCCCGGCCCGCCGACCGCGCTCGGCGGTGGTACCTCTTGGGCAAGCCGTCACCGCCCCCGCCGATGCTTGCGCGGCCGTGTGGGCCTACTGATCCGGCGCCCTTTCGCTCGCTTCCAGCGCGGCCTATATTTGCCTCGGGGCTGTGAAGGTTCCACGGCCCCATCTCAATTCGGAGGCATATCATGACCGCGCAAGCTCAAGCCCAGCCCGCGAGCGGGGCGCCGCGTCTCGCCGACGCCGCGCTCTTCGCTCAAAAGTGTTACATCGACGGCCAGTGGGTCGACGCCGATAGTGGCGCCACCCTGGAGGTCACCAACCCGGCGACCGGCGCGGTTCTTGGCACGGTCCCCAAGATGGGCGCGCGCGAGACCCGGCGCGCCATCGAGGCGGCCAACCGCGCCTGGGGCGGGTGGCGCGCCAAGACCGCCAAGGAGCGCTCCAATATCCTGCGCGCCTGGTACAACCTGATGATCGAGCACCAGGAGGATCTGGCGATCCTCATGACCCTTGAGCAGGGCAAGCCGCTGACCGAATCCCGCGGCGAGGTGGTGTACGGCGCCAGCTTCGTGGAGTGGTTCGCCGAGGAGGCCAAGCGGGTTTACGGCGATACCATCCCACCGCACCAACCCGATAAGCGCATTGTCGTCATCAAGCAGCCCATCGGCGTGGTCGCGGCGATCACCCCGTGGAACTTCCCGAACGCCATGATCACCCGCAAGTGCGCCCCGGCGCTGGCCGCGGGCTGTCCGGTCGTGATCAAGCCGGCGAGCCAGACGCCCTATTCCGCGCTGGCGCTGGCCGAGTTGGCGGAGCGGGCCGGCTTCCCCGCCGGGGTGCTCAACATCGTGACCGGCTCGTCCTCCGAAATCGGCGGCGAGCTGACCGCGAACCCGATCGTGCGCAAGCTCTCGTTCACGGGCTCCACAGAGGTCGGCAAGCTGCTCATGACGCAATGCGCCCAGACCGTGAAGAAGGTGAGCCTGGAGTTGGGTGGCAACGCGCCGTTCCTGGTGTTCGACGACGCGGATTTGGACGCCGCGGTCGAGGGCGCCATAATGAGCAAGTTCCGCAATACCGGGCAGACCTGCGTGTGCGCCAACCGCATCCTGGTGCAGGACGCGGTCTACGACGCTTTCGCGGCCAAGCTCACCAAGGCGGTGCGGGCGCTCAAGGTCGGCTTCGGCCTGGAGGAGGGGGTCAGCCAGGGCCCGCTGATCGACGCCGCCGGCCTGGCCAAGGTCGAGGAGCATGTCGCGGACGCCACCGCCAAGGGCGCCAGGGTTGTCGTCGGCGGTGCGCGCCACGAGCGCGGCGGCACCTTCTATCGGCCCACGGTGCTGACCGAGGTCACGACCGACATGAAGGTGACCCGCGAGGAGACCTTCGGGCCGGTCGCCCCGCTCTTCCGCTTCAAGACCGAGGAAGAGGGCATCGCCATGGCCAACGATACCGAGTTCGGCTTGGCGGCCTATTTCTACGCGCGCGACATGGGCCGCGTGTGGCGCGTGGGCGAGGGGCTGGAGACCGGCATCGTCGGCATCAACACGGGCATCATCTCCAACGAGGTCTCGCCGTTCGGCGGGGTCAAGGAATCGGGCATTGGCCGCGAGGGCTCCAAGTACGGCATGGACGATTTCCTGGAGATCAAATACATGTGCATGGGCGGCGTGTAAGGCGACTTGCGCCATCGGTGAAATCGCAAGGGCGGCGCGGGTTTCGCCGTGCCGCCGCGCCCACTTCGTGCCGCCACGCCCACATCGTCATCCCGGCCGAGCGAATGCGGAGAGCCGGGATCTTCGGGTTCCCCGCGCGCCGAAGGTCCCGGATAAGCGCCTCGCGGGCGCTTTCCGGGATGACGAGCGAAGCGCGCGCGCCGCGCGAGGTGCCCGAACCATTGCTCTTGTTACCCTTGCTGGTAACGCCCGAATGCGTCATAATCAACTGTGTTCACTTGTAATCACTCGTAACACAAAGGGAGCCATGGCAACCAAGACCGCCTCGATCCGGGTGGATGACGGGACCCTGGCTAGCCTGGACCGGGTGGCGCGGTCGATGGATCGATCGCGCTCGTGGATCGTCGGCCAGGCGATCGAGCGATATCTGGATCACGAGGAATGGTTCCTCGAACAGGTCGAGCAAGGTATCGCGGAGGCCGAGCGCGGCGACCTGGTGCCCCATGGAGCCGTCATGCAAGACGCGCGCGCCCGTCGGCGCGGTTAGGGGCGTTGCCGGTTCTGTGGACCCGAGGCGCGCGTGGCGATCTGTTCGCGGTCTTCGACTACATTGCTCGCGACAATCCCACCGCCGCCGACGCCGTGCTCGACCGGGTCGAGGAGGTCGTGTCGCGCCTCGAAGATCATCCGGGGCTCGGGCGACCGGGCCGCAAGGCCGGGACCCGGGAGCTTGTGCTGGCCGGCTTGCCGTACGTGGTGGTCTATCGTGTCCGGCGCGGCGCGGTACAGGTGCTCCGCGTCCTGCATGGTGCGCGCCAATGGCCATGATGGGACAGGGTCCACGATCGAAAGGATTTGGCGATGCCAGGGTACGACTACGACCTCTTTGTGATCGGCGGCGGCTCGGGCGGGGTGCGCGCGGCGCGCATGGCCGCCGGCACCGGCGCGCGGGTCGCCATCGCCGAGGAATACCGCTACGGCGGCACCTGCGTGATCCGCGGCTGCGTGCCCAAAAAGCTGTTCAGCTACGCCGCCCACGTGCGCGAGGACATCGAGGATGCCGCCGGTTTCGGCTGGAGCATCGAGGGCGCGCGCTTCGACTGGGCCACGCTCATCGCCAACAAGGACACGGAGATCGCGCGCCTGGAGGGCATCTACGAGCGCCTGCTGAGCGAAGCCGGGGTACGCGCCTATCGCGGCCGCGCGCGCCTGCTGGACGATCATCGAGTCGAGATCGGCGAAACCATCGTGAGCGCCGAGACCATCCTGATCGCGACCGGTGGCCATCCGGTGTTCCCGCCGGGCCATGGCTGGGAGCACGCCATCAGCTCCAACGAGGCGTTCCACCTGGAAACCCTGCCGCCCCGCGCCGTGGTCTATGGCGGCGGCTATATCGCGTGCGAGTTCGCCGGCATCTTCAACGGCCTCGGCGCGCGGGTGACGCAGGTTTACCGGGGGCCGCAAATTTTGCGCGGGTTCGACGACGACGTGCGCGATACCCTGGCCGGGGAGATGGTGAAAAAGGGCGTTGATCTGCGCGTGGAGTTGACCATCGACCGCATCGAGAAGACCGGGCGCGGGCTGGAAGCCCATCTCTCGGACGGATCGGTGCTGGAAACCGATCTCATCATGGCCGCGACCGGCCGCCGGCCGAGCACGGAAAACCTGGGCCTGGCCGCCGCCGGGGTCCAGGTCGCCGAGAACGGCGCGATCAAGGTTGATGCCACGTCGCGCGCCTCGCGGCCCAACATCTACGCGGTCGGCGACGTGACCGACCGGGTGGCGCTCACCCCGGTGGCGATCCACGAGGCCATGGCCTTCGTGGATACGGTCTATCGCGGCGCGCCACGGGCCATGGATCACGCCGATATCCCAAGCGCGGTATTCAGCCAGCCGCCGGTCGCCACCGTGGGCCTGACCGAGGTCCAGGCGCGCGACGCCCACGGCGCGCTCGACATTTACCGCTCCACCTTCCGCCCCCTCAAGCACACCCTCTCGGGGCGCGACGAAAAAACTATGATGAAGCTGATCGTCGCGCGCGGGAGCGGCAAGGTGGTGGGCGCCCACATGGTCGGGCTCGACGCGCCCGAGGTGATTCAGGGGGTGGCGGTCGCGATCAAGGCGGGGGCCACGAAGGCCATGTTCGATGCCACCGTGGGCATTCACCCGACCGCGGCGGAGGAATTCGTCACCATGCGCGCGCCGGCGGCGACGCCGGAGAAAAAGGCGGCGGAGTAGGTGGGCGGGGCCGCCCTACCGGCCTTGGCGGCGCCAGCGCTCCACGATCTCGGCGATGAACGACTCGTCCTTGATGTCGGTGCGCCACGCGGTCGAGAACGGCGCGGTGCCGCTGTGGGGCCGTGCCTCCTCGGGCAATCGGTCGAAGCAGATGCGCGCCGGCACGGAGACGCCCTCGCCGACCGCGATCGCCTCGCCGGTGCGCAGGCTGGGCAGGGCATCCATCAGACCCATGGCGGAATCGGAAAGGGTCGCCTGCACGAACGCCTGATCGGTGCGGTTGCTCATGCGCATGGCGAAGACCGTGTTGCACTGGGAGAGGATCTCGGCGGCCAGGTCCGCCGGCCGCTGGCTGACCAGGCACAGGGAAACCCCGTACTTGCGGCCTTCCTTGGCGATCCGGGTGAGGGCGCGCTTGGTCGGCTCGAAGCCCAGGGTGCTGTCCTGGCCCATGTAGCGCTGCGCCTCCTCGCACACCAGGAGGACAGGTACCTCGCGCTCCGCCCACATGGCGAAATCGAAGGTCAGCCGGCACAGGAGCGAGATGACGACATTCAGGATCTCCGAGGGCACGCCTGAAAGATCGAGGATGGTCAGCGGCTTGCCATCCACGGGCACGCGGAACAGGCGCGAGAGGATGTCGCCCATGGTGTCGCGCACGCTCAGGCCGGGAAACATGAATGCATAGCGCGTGTCGCCTTGCAGGGCGCTCAGGCGCTCCTTGAGGCGCAGGAACGGCACCGAATCCGTCGCCTTGTCGAACTTGCCCAGGGCATCGTCGATTTGGCGAACCACGTCCGACAGGCGGTAGGGCACCGGCGTATCGGCGCTCAAATGATCGGCGCGCGCGGCGCCGTCCTGGGACTTGGTCTTGGCGGCCAGGATCGCCTCCTTGAGAATGGCCGCGTCGGCCTCGCGTTCGGCGCGGCCCGCGCCGCCGGCGGCGATCTCGCGCATCTCCTCGAAATTGAGCAGCCAATAGGGCAGCTCCAGGGACTCCGTATCGAGAACCTCCGCCCGCGCGCCGAACGAGCGGGCGTATTCCCCGTGCAGATCCAGCAACAGGACATGGCCCCGGTCGTGCTCCGCCAGCAGCGCGCCGAGGATTTGCGCCACCGCGCACGACTTGCCCGAGCCGGTGGTGCCCAGGATCGCCATGTGCTTGCCCAGCAGGTCGTCGGTGGCGACATAGGCGGGCAGGGTGCGGTCGAGCGCGATGGTGCCGACCCGGACGCTCGGCACCGTGGGCCGCGCGTAGACCTGTTTCAGGTCCTCCTGGGTCGTGGGCAGCACGGCGCCGCCGAGCGCCGGGCGAAAGGTGACGCCGCGCTGAAAGGGCTCGTGCGCGCCGCCGGGGTAGGTGATCGCCTCGCCGATCAGGTCCATCTCCAGCATGCGCAGCTCGGCGTCGGCCTCGTCTCTCCGGTGGGCGGGCGCCGGGGTGCTCAGGGCGCTGACCATGCCGTAAACCGTGGATTGCGGGGTGCTCATCTTCAGCAACGCGCCGATTTGCAGGGCGCTGGCCGCGCTGGCCGCGACTCCCGGGTTCAGCACGGCGCCGACCCGCGATCCGGAAACCCCGACCACGCGGGCGATGGAGTGTTCGCCCGCCCCGGGCGCCCCGTGGGTTCCGTGGGCCATGGGCGCTCCGGTGCGGGTCGCGCCGCCGTTGACACCGGGCCTGGCGCCGTCGTTGAGCGCCGCGCCGGTCGCGCGCGTGTCTGGTCGCGTGCCTGGGCGCGCCCCCGGATGGGTGTCGCTCATTTCCTTGGTGTCTCCCGATCGGTTGGCTCTCCCGCCCCGGGAGGCAGCCTATTGGAAGCCCCTCAACGAAGACTTAATCGGGTATATCAAATGCTTAGGGTTTTTTGACCTGAATGCGGCATAGGTCCTCGGGCCACTTGCGCGCTCTGGCGGTGGTATTCTCGTGCTGCTCGGCGAGGGTGTCGCGGGATTGGAGCCGCTTTCGCGCCACGTAGCGGTCGCCTGGCGGCGGCCAACGATTTGGGATTCGGCCTTGCAATCCTCTACATGCCCGCAAGCCCACGATTGGGGGGCTCGGCCGGGCCGCGCGCCGCCACGGCCAAACATGAATGCAAGGTCTGCTCATTTTTCCCGACCTTTTTTCTCCGTTCCCTTGGATGTGGGGCGGTGGTACAAGTTCTATCAACTTGGATATCATGTGAGGAATTTCGGTCGAGATGACGCTGGACGCTGGGCTGGCCGTTGGCGACTTTCTCCCCGACTTTCCGCTACTCAATCCTCGCCAGGGACGCACAACGCTCTTAAGACGGGTGCGCGGCAAGGCGATTGTCTTGTTGTTCTATCCCGACGGCCGCATGCCCGCGTGCCAAGGGATGCTGCGCGCCTTCGCCGATGTCTATCCGCGCTTGGACGAGTTGGCGCACGTCTTCGTCATCACCAGGGAATCTCGGGAAGCGAGCGCCCGGACGGTGGAACTGACCGGGCTTTCCTCGGTCCCCATGCTGTGCGATCCGGACGGACAATTGGCGCGGGTCTACGGGGTCGAGCATAACATGGGCGGCGCGCGAGACTTCGCGGCACCCGGGGCCTACACCGGCATCGTCGCGGGCCCGAGTCAACGGATCGTCCGCATCGATCGCGATATCGGCGATACCGGATACCCCTCGGAGCTCATCGCGTTCCTTGGCGCCATCGCCAAGGAGCCGGCTCGGCGGGTCCGTCCCTTCGCGCCGGTCCTTTACGTGCCGGGTGTTTTCGATCGGGACTTCCGCCGCTACCTGATGGACGTTTGCGAGACCCAGGGCAGCGAGCTCACCGGTGTCAACCGCTCCTACGGAGCCGCCGGCGTCGATGTAAAGGATACGGCGGTCAAGGTCCGTCGCGACCACACCGTGCAGGACCCCACGCTGTGCGGCCGGATTAACCGTTTCATCGCGCGCCGCGTCGTGCCGGAGGTGTCCCGGGCCTTCGGTCACCGCATCACCCACGCCGAAGCCTACATGATCGGCTGCTATGAGCACGCGAGCGGCGGCTACTTTCGGCCGCACCGGGATAACGTCAGCCAGAACACCCGACACCGGCGTTTCGCCATGTCCGTGAACCTGAACACCGGGGACTACGAGGGCGGCGAGCTCAGGTTTCCCGAGTATGGCCCGCACCTCTACAGCCCGGCCGCGGGCGATGCGATCGTGTTTTCCTGCTCGCTGCTGCATGAGGCCCTGCCGGTCACCGCGGGGCGCCGCTTCGTTCTGCTCACGTTTTTTTACGGCGCGGAGGGGCGCGAGATTCCAGGTACGCTGGCTATTGGCCCCGGTTGAGGCATCCGCTTATATCAAGTCTCGTTGATAGGGTTCGCCTCCGCCTACAGCCGCGTTTAGGTCCGTGACCACGGGCGCGCCGGGAAAGCCTTGCCCGCCCGGGCGTGGCGGGATGGTTGGCTGCTCGGCCGCTATTTTCGAGGCGCGTTTCGCCATGGCGCGAGGTTAAGGGCGGCGCGCGATCATGTCGATTTCCACCAGCGCGTCCCGCGCCAGCCCGGTCACGCCGACGCAGGTGCGCGCCGGCAGGCGCTCGGGCGGAAAATACGACCGGTAGACTTGGTTCATGGCCGCGTAATCCTCCTGGAAGCGGGTCAGGAACACCCGCGCCACGACCGCGTGCTCCAGCCCGAGGCCAAGCCCGTCCAGGACCAGGCGCAGATTGTCCATGACGCGCCGGGTCTGTGCCTCGATCCCGGCGGGCAGCGGCGCCCCATCGGCGCCCGGATCGGTCGGCATCTGGCCGGTCACGAAGACCCATCCATCGGCCTCCACCGCGTGACTGAACGGAGCCACCGGCGTGGGCGCGCCGGCAACCATGTGGAACAAAGGGTGGCTCATGGGGGAGAGACTCCAAAACCAAAGACAGTAAACTCATTTTCTCCTGGCTATAACTTCTTTTCGGGTCGCGCGGGCGTCCGATATCGGAGTGTTACTCCATCCGTTAGCGCTTGACCGCCGCCACGCCGCCAGCAAAAAAAGACGCACCGCTCGCCCACGAAAAAATGACTTACTGTCCCCCGGAAATCAAAGGGCGCCTAGGAATGATCGCTCAGTTCATCCATGCCGTCACATCGTTCATCGCGGCCCATCCGCATTGGATTGGCTTCGCCGTGTTCGCGGCCACGGCTTTGGAATCCATGGCCTTCATCGGCTCGTTATTTCCGGGCATGTCGCTGGTCATCGCCTTATCTGGCCTAGCCGCCGCCCTTGGCGCGGACGTCTGGATTCTGGTGCTCTGGTGCACCCTTGGCGCGATCGCTGGCGACGGCGTCTCGTTCTGGATTGGGCATCGTTTCGGCGATCATCTGAAATCCAAGTGGCCCTTCCGGACAAGACCGGAACTCCTGGAAAAAGGAATTGAATTCTTCGATCGCAATGGTGCGAAAAGCATCGTTGTTGGGCGCTTTCTGCCGTTTACGCGGGCTGTCGTGCCGATCGTCGCGGGAATGCTCGGCATGAACCCGGTTCGGTTTTACGTCGCTAATGTTCTTTCCGCGATCGGTTGGGCACTGATGAGCGTGGTGCCGGCCGCAAGCGTTGGGCTGGCTTTTGCGCTTGTCAACGAAACCAGCAGTCGGCTCGCCGTGTTTTTGGGTGTGTTTCTAGCCATTTTCCTAGCGGCGCTTGCCGCCGGGCACGTGACGGCACGTCTGTTATTGCCGTGGCTCGAAGCCTTGCTCGCCAGAATATACAAGATACCGGCCAACCGCTCGGGACGCGCCATGCGGCTGCTGGTATTCGTTTTTGGTTCGAGCCCACGTTCGGCCACGGCAAGCGCGGTTTGGGTTTTCTTGACCTTGGGTCTTGTCATCGCTTTCGCCGGGGTTCTTGAAGATATCGTGACCGGCGATCCATTGGTCCGAGCCGACGTTGCCTTGAATTCCTTGGTTCAGGGATTCCGCAGTCCCATTGGGGACAGAATCATGATCGTCATCACCTCAATGGGTGACATGACGGTGGTGTTGTGGGCGTCGGTTGTTCTCTTGGCCGGACTGCTGTTGTTTCGCGCGTGGCGAAGGGCTGGGATGGTCCTCCTGGTTCTGGCCGCGACGGCCGTTTTCGTTCCGTTGCTCAAGTGGACGCTTCATAAGCCGCGGCCCATCGATATCTATTCGGGCGTTGATGCGTTCTCCTTCCCCAGCGGGCACGCCGCGTTTGCCGCCGTTCTGTGGGGTCTGATCGCGGTCATTGGCTCAAGCGGCCTTTCGCGCAACGCCCGGGCGGTGGTTTGGGCGACCGCCTTCACCCTCTCGATGCTCATCGGACTGTCACGCATCTACCTCTCGGCCCATTGGCCGTCGGACGTGATCGGCGGCCTCTTGTTCGGCTGGGCCATGGCCGCGGTATTTGGGCTGTTCTGGGAAAGAATTCAGGACCCCGCCGTCCGTCCGGCCCTTCTCGCCCTCGCTACGTCTGTTGGGTTGATCGCGGTTTGGGGAATCCATGCAACGGCCTCGTTCGAGTACAACACGGCACGCTATGCACCCAGGGAGAACGTGATTGCTCTATCCATGACGAACTGGATCGACAACGGCTGGAAGGACCTTCCCACGCGACGAATCGACTTGAAGGGAGAATACGAGGAACCAATGGTGCTCCAGGCCGTGGTATCGATCGCCGATATCGAAAACGCCTTCCGAGCCGCCGGGTGGTCGCAAGCGCCAAACATGCAATGGAGCCAGGCGTTGCAATTCTTTAAAGGAAAGAAAGAGCTGGAAGCCTTGGTTCCCTTGCCGCTGCTCCACAATGGAACCCCTCCGGTGTTGACCATGACCGCGCGTAAGGTTGCCAGAGATCGACGCGATGTCCTGCGGTTCTGGCATACCGGGATACGGATCAAGGATTTACCCGGGCGTCCGATGGTTCTCGTGGGGTCGGTAACGCAAGAGCGGGTGCTTCATCCCTTCGCCGGCATCAACGTTCTGCGCGACCAACCCGCCTCGCTTGATGCGATCAAGGCGGTGATCACGTCTCTTGAAACCGCGCCGGCCCTCTGGCTGCTCTCGCCGCCGCCCATTGCGGACAAAGTTGTCCCGTGGCTGATCCTACCTCGGAACGCTCGTCCGCGCGCGACCGAAGGCCAATCGAATGTAAGAGATCGCTAGGAGGAGAATTAATGGAGACCGCCTTCCCGTGGAACGTGACCCTGTTTCATCTCATCAATGCATCGGATGCACCGAATGCCTCCTTGGTTCCGATCGCAAGGGGCTTGGCCGTTTCTACCCCTTGGCTGGCGGTCGGCGCCCTGGTCTTCTTCTGGTTATTCGGGACGGTCATTACGCGGCGATCCCTGATGATCGCGGGGATCGCGCTCGGCCTAGGCCTTGCCGCGAATTTCACGATTGCATTTTTGACGTATGTTCCACGCCCGTTTGAACTCGGCATCGGGAATACCCTGCTTTCCCATGGCCGGGAGACATCGTTCCCGAGCGACCATGCCACGTTTTTGTGGTCGTTGGGTTTTGGCCTCTTAATGACCCGTCCCCTGCGTTGGCTGGGTACCATCATCTTCGGTTTAGGATTGGCGACCGCCTGGGCGCGCGTATATCTGGGTGTGCACTTTCCGCTCGATATGGCGGCTTCCTTCGTAATCGCCCTGCTAGCGGCATCGATCGCTCAAGCCGTCGCCGGAAAACTGGAACGGGTCCTATTTCAGCCGGTGGAGCGTATCAACACCGTTCTCTTGAGGCCCTTCCATCGGCCCGGAGCCAAGGGCGATGAACGATAAAGCCCAGCGGCGGGCTTCAATTCCCGAGGGCTGCATACCAATTTCCTCCTGGCTATAACCTCATTCCAGGTCGCGCGGGCGATCGGTCTTGGCGTGCGACGCCAGCCGTTAACGCCCAGCCGCCGCACCGCTCGCCAGCGAAAAAAATAACACATCGTCCCCGTAAGCCGCGACTCATGGGGCGTGGGCTCCCGCGTTTTTGGCTCTGGCAACGGGGATTGCGCGTGGCCACGTTAACCATGGCGACGCCCGGACCATAGGCGCGCGGGCGGGCGCGGGGCTTGCCATGGCATGGCGGCGGCCCGAATCCTGTGGAAAACCCGGGAAAACGTCGGTACAACCGAGGCAATGGAAGAACAACGCCCGGGCCGCCTGGTCTCGGCGGCTAGAGGTTTGAAGGGGTCGTCATGGCCGCGAAATGGACGCCACACTCATGGCGCGACAAGGAGATTCGCCAAGTTCCCACCTATGGGGACCCGGCGGCGGTGGAACGGGTCGAGCACACCCTGGCGGATTACCCGCCGCTCGTCTTCGCCGGCGAGGCAAGGGCCCTCAAGGCGCAGCTCGGCAAGGTCGCCGAGGGCAAGGCTTTTTTGCTGCAAGGCGGAGATTGCGCCGAGAGCTTCGCCGAGTTCCACGCCAACAACATCCGCGACACCTTCCGGGTTCTGCTGCAAATGGCGGTGGTGCTGACCTATGGCGCGGCCTGCCCGGTGGTCAAGCTCGGGCGCATGGCGGGTCAGTTCGCCAAGCCGCGTTCCGCCGATACGGAGACTCAGGGCGGGGTCGAGCTGCCCAGCTATCGCGGCGATATCGTGAACGGGATCGAGTTCGACCAGGCCGCCCGCGCGCCGGACCCGGAGCGCCTGATCCGCGCCTACAACCAATCGGCGGCGACCCTCAATCTGCTGCGTGCTTTCGCCCAGGGCGGCTTCGCCGATCTGCACAAGGTGCATCAGTGGAACATCCAGTTCGTCGGCCGCAGCCGACAGGCCGAGCGCTATGAGGAAATGGCGAACCGGATCGCCGAGGCGCTCGCCTTCATGGAGGCGTGCGGCATTACGCCGACCAACGTCAGCCAACTGCGCGAGACCGATTTCTACACCAGCCACGAGGCGCTGCTGCTCAACTACGAGCAAGCGCTGACCCGCGTCGATAGCCTGAGCGGCCAGTGGTACGATTGCTCCGCCCATTTCCTGTGGGTCGGCGACCGGACCCGCCAGCGCGATGGCGCCCACGTGGAGTTCCTGCGCGGGGTACAGAACCCGATCGGCATCAAGTGCGGGCCGAGCCTGGACCCGGACGAGCTGGCGCGCCTGATCGAGGTCCTCAATCCGGCCAACGAGCCGGGGCGGATCACCCTGATCGCGCGCATGGGGGCCGACAAGGTGGAAACCGGGCTGCCCCGCCTGGTGCGCGCCGTCAAGCGCTCCGGGCACCATGTGGCGTGGGCGTGCGATCCCATGCACGGCAACACGGTCAAGGCCTCCAACGGGTACAAGACCCGCTCGTTCGACCGGATTCTGACCGAGGTGGGTCGGTTCTTCGCCGTACACCGGGCCGAGGGGACGTACGCGGGCGGCGTACACTTCGAGATGACCGGCCAGGACGTGACCGAGTGCATCGGCGGCGCGCAGGCCATCGCCGAGGCCAGCCTGGGCGACCGCTATCACACCCATTGCGATCCACGGCTCAACGCCAGTCAGGCGCTTGAGCTCGCCTTCCTGATCGCCGAGCAGCTCAAGGCCGAGCGCCAGGCGCGCGACGCGGACAAGGTGGCGGCCGCCTCCTGACGCGCCGGCGCGGGCGCGGCGGAGGGAGCCCGCGATGTCCGCCGACGGTAGCCGAATATCCAGGCCCGAGCGACCGCGATGGCCGTGCGAGGACCACGAGATCGCGGCCTGGACCGACCGCTATTTCCGGCGTACCAAACGGGTGGTCGGGCGCTTCGGGGACACGGCGGTCACCTATGCGCTGTTCATGCGCCGGCCGGTCATCTCCGCGCCGCGCCTGGCCATGGACTGGCTGGAGGAGATGGCGCGCCGTCGCGCGACGGCCTTCGACATCGACGTGTGCTACGAGGAGGGCAAATGGGTCGGCGCGGGCGAGCCGATCCTCTACGTGAGCGGCGCGCTCTCCCATCTCGTCGATCTGGAGACCCTGCTGTTGCAGAAGCTGGGCCCCCCTTGCGTGGCCGCGCACAACGCCTACACCATGTGCGCCGACTTGCCGCGGGTCGCTTTTCTGGCCATGGACGCGCGCCATTGCGCCGGCGCCGACATGGCCGAGGCCATGGCCTACGCCGCCTCGGTCGGCTCGGCGCGGGCCCGGCGCAAGGTCGGCGCGGTGGGCTTCGTCGCCAACGCGACCGACGCGACCGCGCATTATTTCGGTCAGGCGCGCGGCAAGGGCACCATGCCCCACGCGCTGATCGGCTACGCGGGCTCGACCCTGCGCGCGGCGGAGATGTACGATGCCTGCTTCCCGGACGAGCCCATGACCGTCCTCGTGGATTACTTCGCCCGCGAGGTGAGTGATTCCCTTGCCGTGTGCCGGCGCTTCGCGGCGCGGGCGGCGGCGGGCACCCTTTCGGTGCGCATCGACACCCCCGGCAGCCGCTTTATCGAGGGACTGGACCCGCCCGCGTCCTACGCGACCCTGGACCGCAACGCGCCGGCGGCGGTGCGCGGCTACCGCGGCGAGACCGAACTGCGCTACCTGGTCGGCGGCGGGGTTTCGGCGGCGGCGGTCTGGGCGCTCCGCGAGGCGCTCGACCGGGAGGGCTTCGACAAGGTCTCGATCGTCGCCTCCTCCGGCTTCGGTCCGGCCAAATGCAAGGTCATGGCCGAGGCCAACGTGCCCATCGACGTGATCGGGACGGGCAGCTACCTGCCGGAGAGCTGGTCGGAAACCTACGCCACCGCCGATATCGTCGAATACGACGGCAAGCCCCGGGTCAAGGTCGGGCGCGAGTTTCTGCTCCGCCACAAGGAAGACGGCTGACCTACTCGCCCGCCGGGACGGGCGCGGCGCGGGCCAAGAGAGTTTCCCGGCCGGGCGCGGGCATCGGCGGCACGATCCGCGCCAACAAGAGCGAGCAGACAGCGAAGCCGGTCCCGATCAGGAATACCGCCGCCGGGCTGACCAGCCACAAGAGCCCCAGCACCACCGGCAGGACCACCGCCGCGATGTGGCTGATGGTGAACGAGACCGCCGCCGTGGGCGCGATATCGCGCGGATCGGCGATCTTCTGGAAGTAGGTCTTGATCGCGATCGCCATGGCGAAGAACAGGTGGTCGGTGACATAGAGCGCGGCTGCCAGGGTCGCGTTCTCCACGAAGGCATAGGCGGTAAAGACGCAGATCAGCCCCACGTACTCGAAGGTCAGCGCCCGGCGCTCGCCCCAACGCGCGATCAGCCGCCCGATCACCGGCGCCAGCCAGATGTTGGCGGCGTAGTTGATCAGGAAGAGGAGCGTGATATTGCCGACCGTGTAGCCGAATTTCTCGACCATCATGAACCCGGCGAAGACCATGAAAATCTGCCGCCGGGCCCCGGCGATGAAGACCAGGGCGTAATAGAGCCAGTAGCGCCGGCGCAGGATCAACGTCTTGTGCTGCTCGATCTTGGCCGGAAAGCGGGGGTAGGCGAGCCAGGCGACCAGCGCGGCGGCGACCGTCGCCCCGCCGCCGATCAGATAGACCGGCACATAGTCGAGCCCGGCGATATCGAAGGCGAACC
>Ga0114931_10001970_pt1 | contig 26179 bp, 23 predicted proteins | sample 2SBtaG_FD_89579 | JGI IMG/M metagenome (GOLD analysis project Ga0114931, IMG submission 89579) | Deep subsurface microbial communities from Kolumbo volcano to uncover new lineages of life (NeLLi) - 2SBTROV14_V59a metaG | ecosystem: Environmental > Aquatic > Marine > Volcanic | place: Kolumbo... | reverse complement strand
GGCAGCCGCGGCGCCCTCGGAAGCGGCGCGACGCCGCGCGCCGCCAGTGGCTACGCATGAGCGGCAGCAGCGTCTGCAGCGCCTCGCCTCCCCAGCCAGGCCGCGGCCGCTACTTGAGCTGGCTGTCCTTGCTGCCGCGGCGGTTGTACAGGGCGTGCTCGGTCTCCTCCGCGTCGGCCTCGGCCTGGCACTCGACGCAGCGCCGCACGCCGGGCAGGGCCTTGCGCCGCTTTTCCGGAATCGGCCCGCCGCAGCTCTCGCAATCCGCGAGGCTCTCGCCGCGCAAGCGGCTCCGCGCCCGCTCCACCGCGTCCGCCACACTGGCGTCGATCTGCTCCTGCACCGCCCCGTCCTTGGCCCAACCTGTCGCCATCGCCTGATCCTCTGCTCTTCGCGGCCTCGCGGCGCCCGGCAAGGATAGCCGAGCCCAGAACTTCGTCCAAACCGCAGGCTGGCCGTCTGGGGTTTGCCGGTCCGGCGCGGTATCCTGCGGGGCGATGTCGGCTTCGCCGAGCCTCCCCCTCGACCGCTCCGCGGTCGTCTAGTTGCAGCCGGCCGGTGTCATCGCCGTGATCCAGTCGCGGATGAGCTGGATGCCTTCGGAGTGGGGCATCCTGCTGCCGAGGGGCGGCATGCGGACCTTGGGGTCGGTCGCGCTGATGCGGCAGATCATGACCGACTGATCCGGGCTGCCCGGCACCACGTCGAGCGTCAGGCCGCAGGTCGCGCCGCCGGCCGAGGTCGGCAGCTTGCAGACGCCCCAGCTGGTCGGATCGCCGGCCACGGGGTCCGTGTCACCGTACGCGAGGCGCAGCGCGCTCTGCGTCGCTCCGCCGCCCTTGGTGTGACAGTGGCCGCAGTTCGAGTCGAGGTAGGCGCGCGCGCGATCGACGAGCGGCGCCTTGCCGAACGGATCGACGAGCGTCTGGCGCTGGGCGGCGGGCGGCGGCGCCTTGTCGAACCAGCCGAGCGACGCCATGTGACCGATCTCGTTCTCCGGTCCGTCACCGTAGTCGTGATCGAGATTCAGCTGCCGGGTGCGGCCGCCCAGGGTGTCCAGCTTCTGCCCGGTGCCGTGGCACTTCTGGCAGTCGTTGGTGTTGGGCACGCCGTAGTCGTTGTGCTGCTCTTTGCCGTGCACGTCGATCCAGCTGACGGACACGTCGGCTCCGGCGACGGTGTTCACCGCTTCTGTCCCCGCGTCGTTGTAGAGATACGTGTGCGCCGTCCAGCCCGTCGACTCGTGCACGAGCAGGCGGGTCTCGATCAGCCGCTCTCCCTTCGACGGGTCACGCATGTCGGCGAGGAAGCCGAAGGTCTTGACCAGGATCGTCCTCACCGGGAACTTCCAGTCCCCCGTCGGGTCGTAGCCGACCTTCTTGCCCTCCGGCACGACCATGAAGCGGTGCTTGTTCGCGTAGTCGGAGTAGAGCGGCGCGTTCACTTCGTACGGCACCACGCCGTCGTTCGGCAGCTGCCGCTTCATGTCGCGGAAGATGTGCCACTGGCCGAGCTTGTCGTACGGCTTGCCCTCGGGCGCGGGCGTCACGTGCGACGGCGGCGTCGGGCTCTGGCTGCTGCCGCAGCCCGCCAGGAGCGCGGCCAGCAGACCGAGCAGCATCCCTGCCATCAGCTTCCTCACGCCGGAATCATGTGACAGGTGTCAATCAGGCGCCAGATTATGTAGCATTTTGACACAGTATTGTGGCAAAATGCTACACTTTCAGCGCGGAATGCGGAACCCGTCCGGCGGGACCTCGAGCCCGCTCGGCACCGTGTCGGGTCGCGACGGATCGTGGGTGCGATCGATGAGCCCCTTGTCGAGGAACATCGTGATGGCCTGAACCTCGTCGGCGTAGAGCTTCCGGCTCTGGCCCTGCGCGTGCGACCGCTCGGCCTCGTGCGCCACAGCGTCCTCGAGCTTCACGACCGAGCCGTCGTGGAAGAATGGCCCCGTCTCGCGGATATTGCGCAACGTCGGCACGCGGAACGCGCCGCGGTCCGCCGGATCGTTCGTCACGTCGTAGCGGCCCAGGTCGCTGCCGTCGCCGATGCCCCGATTCGCGTAGCGCTCGCTCTCGAAGCGCGGCGGCACGTGGCAGCTCGAGCAACCCGCCTCTGCGAACAGCTCCATGCCCTGGATCGATTCCGCGTTCAGCCCGCCGGTGTCGCCCGCGGCGTAGCGATCGTAGTTCGCCCGCCGCGTGACGAGCGTGCGCTCGAACGCGCCCAGGGCGCGCGTCACGTCCGTGTAGCTCAGCGGAGCCGCTTCTTGGGGAAACGCCGCCTTGAACAGCTCGACGTACTTCGGGATCGCGGACAGATCCGCGACCAGCTGCGCGGGATCGCGGTTCATCTCCACCGACTTGGTGAGCGGCGAGTGCACCTGGCTCTCGAGCGAGTCGGCGCGGCCGTCGTCGAACAGGTGCTCGCGGTAGGCGGCATTCCACAGCGTCGGCGCGTTGCGCTGGGTGTGGTTCGGGCCGACGCGCCCCGGGCCCGTGGGGCCGGTTCCGTCGACGCCGATCGAGCGGGGCAGGCCGTCCGACATGCCCCAGATCTCGCTGTGGCAGGTCGCGCAGGCCACCTTCCGGTCCGACGACAGGATGGGGTCGTAGAACAGCAGCCGGCCGAGCTCCGCCTTGGCATCCGTGGTGGGATTGTCGGCGGGAGCCGGCGCAGCGCCCAGGAACGACCGCTTCCACGGCAGAGGTGGCCCGCTCTCGCCCGCATCGGGCGCGGGGCCGCCGCAGCCGGTAGCGAGCAGCGCCGCTAGAGCTGCACCGGCGAGAGAACGGTACCCTTGCACTGGTAGGCCGTTGAATCCGTCGTGTGCTTGCTGGGGTCGCTGATGCCGTCGGGTGCGTGGAAGTCGCGGAACGACGGGACGTCCGTGGTGCCCAGGCACAGGCCGATGCTCTGACCCGGCTCCTCGATGCCGTCCCAGATGACGTCCTCGAGCGGCTTGATCTTCCACAGACCGAGCAGGCTGCGCGGCGCCCCCCCGTTGCCCGTGAAGGTGTTGTCGTGGATGTAGATCGAGTGCGAGTACGGGCTGGTTTGTGGATCCGGCTGCGGCTTCGGCGTCATCAAGAGGGCCACCGTGTCGAAGCTCAACATCAGCACGCCGGTGGAGTCGTTGTTGGTGAGCGTGTTGTTGTGGATTTCCACCTCGTCGGCGGCAAGCACCAGCATGCCGGTACCCGTGGGCACGTTCGAGACGATCGAGCCCTGCTCGGCGAAATTCTCCCGGTTGTTATCGTGCACGTTGTTGTCGTGCACGTTCGACTTCATCGAGTCCTTCTTGTCGAGATTGGGCAGCGCGAACACGAGGATACCCGCCGTATTGTCCCAGGATTCGTTGCCGTAGGCTTCACCGTTGGTGGTGTTCTCGAACTCGATCCCCGCCACGTTGCCGTGCACCTTGTTGTTGCGCACGATGGCATTCGTACACTGGCCGACGTACAGCCCCGCGTCCGCCGCGCCCACGACCTCGCTGTCCTCCACCAGCACGTTGGTGCTCTGGACAGGATAGATGGCGTAGGCCCCGTTTTTCGTCACGGAACCGGCGTCCCAGCTCACCTTGATATTGCGGAAGGTGACGCCCGTGGCACCGGTCACGACGATGCCGTCGCCGTGGCTGTTCTTCAGCGAGAGGTTCTCGACCTTGAAGCCGTCACCGGTGACGCTGAAGGCGTCCTTGCCCTCGGTCTGCTTGTCGAAGTCGAGCACCACGTCGGTGTTCTTCGTGCCGACGCCCTTCACGGTGACGTCGTTCGTCGTCAGGCTAAGCTCCTTCTTGAAGCTGTACGAGCCGGGACAGAAGCAGACGGTGTCGCCCGATTTCGAGTTGATGAGCTCGGTCTGCACCGCGGTTGTGTCGTCGCTGCCCGCGGCCAGGATCACGCTGCAGCTCGAGGTGTCCTCGCCACCGGAACAGCTGGTGACGACTCCACCCTTGCCCGAGCCGTTGTTCGCCGGCGTGCTGCTGTTGCCGCAACCGGCTGCGAGCAGGAGCGCGACCGGGAGAAGAACAGAGCTCCGAAGCCATCTCGCGTCAGTCATCGAGGGAACCTCCTGGGTCATCGCCGGCGTGAGCCCCTCCGGACGCCGCGCCGACCGCGCAGCATAGCTTCTCTATTGGCACCGAGCGACTGCCGCGCCACCCTGGACGTTCCCTCGGCGAAAAACGTGGGCCCGGAGCGATCCCGGCCGGCTTCAGCGGAACGGGTAGGCGGCGGCTTCGAACGAGCGTGTCCGGACCCCGTCCGGCGTGAGCAGGAGCTCGCCGGGACCGAGGCCGCGCTCTTTCCGCCAGGACTGGCGGAAGCTCGCACTCTCGCGTCCGAGCCCGGTCGCCGGCGCGTCGCCGAAGACGAACTCGCGATGGATGCGGTGCCAGTTCGCCTCGGCGCCGAGCTGTGTCAGGACCGAGTAGACGCCCCACTGGATGCGGTTCACGAACACGAAGTGGCGCGGCATGTTGAGCTTCTTCGAGAAGCCGGCAAAACGCCCCTCGGGCGCGAACACCATACGGACCGAGCGCCGCGTGTACTCGTGGGTGAACCGGAACACCCGGTCCTCGCGGAAGGGCTCATAGAAGTAGCCGAAGTACTCGTACACGTCGTCGACCGCAAGATCGCTGTCGGGCTTCAGGAACTCGAACTCGACGAGCAACTGGCGGAAATCCTCCGGACGCCCGGAGAGGTGCGCCGCCATCAGCTGCTTCCAGCGCGCCAGCATGTCCGGCGGGAAGTACTTCACGCAGCCGAAGTCGAGGAACACGACGTGACCCTCGTCGTCGAACAGGTAGTTGCCCGGATGAGGATCGCCGTTGAACACGCCGAACTCGAACACACAGCCGAGAATGAAGCGGTAGAGGATCTTGCCGTAGCGGTCCCGTTCCGCCTGCGGCAGCTCGAGGATCTCCGCATAGCGCCGCGCCTGGACAAGGTCGCTGGTCAGCACCCGGGCCGTCGAATAGTCGGCGTGGACCCGCGGTACGCGCATGTACGGGTGGCCATCGAACAGGTCGGCGAATGCGGCCTGGTTCTTCGCCTCGAGCTCGTAGTCGAGCTCCTCGCCGATGCGCGCCCTGAGCTCGTCGACCACGGGCTTCGGGTCGAGCGCCGAATAGAGCATCCCCATCATGCTGTAGAGCATGTCGGCGTTGTCGAGGTCGGCCCTGATCGCCTCGGCCACGCCGGGGTACTGCACCTTGACCACGACGTCCTCGCCCGTGGGAAGCTCGGCGCGATGAACCTGGCCAATGGACGCCGCAGCGAGCGGCTCGTGCTCGAAGCGGGCGAATGCCCGCTCGAGCGGGCGCCCGAGCTCCTGCTCGACAACGTCGCGGATCAGCGGGAAGTCCATCCCCGGCGCCGAAGCCTGCAGCGAGGACAGCGCCAGGCGGTATTCGGCCGGCACGTCGTCGCTCACGAACGACAGCATCTGGCCGAGCTTCATGAGCGCGCCCTTCATCTGGCCCATCTCGGCAGCGACGCGCTCGGCGTCCGCACGGCGCCGTGCTTCGTCGATACGCGCCCGGCCCTCCGCGCCGGCGAACAGCTGCCTGAGCCCCGCACCCAGGCGACTGGTGGCGAGCCGCGCGGCGAGCCGGCCGAGACGGGTGATGCGTCCGACGCGCCCCCGGACCTGGGCGCTGGGCCACAGGATCAGCGCCGCAGCGACAATCGCCGCGACTGCCACCACGCCACAGGCGAGCCACAGCCTCATCGCCGGGGCTCCCGGGCGCGCGTGGACATGCTGGCCCCGTTTCGTAGGCCCGCCGGCGCGCCCTGTAAAGCCGGTGGCTGGCGGCGGCGGCGCCGCGCCCCATATATAGTGCCGAGCCATGTCGCGCGCGCTTTCCTTCGCCCTGTTCATCCTGGTCGCGCTCGCGATCACCGGTGCGGTCCACTACTACCTGTGGGCCCGCCTGGTGCGCGACGTCGGTCTCGGGCCCGTCCCGTACCGGCTCCTGACAGGACTCTTCGTCGCGTTGTTCTCGAGCGTGCCGCTCACCTTCGTGCTTTCGACGACGCTGCCCGCGGAAAGCGCGCGGCCCATCCTCTTGTGCACCTACAGCTGGATGGGCCTGATGTTCTTCCTGCTCGTGCTGGTAGCGGGTGCAGATCTGGTGCGGGTTCTGCTGCGCGTGAGCGAGCTGGCGGCGGGTCGGCCACCGCTGGACCCGGGCAAGCGGCTGACGCTGGCGCGGCTCATGGCCGGGGGCGTGGCGCTTGTCACCGCCGGCATGGGAGCGGCGGCGCTGCGCGGGGGCCTGGGCCGCGTGAGCGTCCGCGAGCTCCGCATACGCCTCGCACGGCTGCCGCGGGAGCTCAGCGGCCTGACCATCGTACAGCTCAGCGACATCCACCTCGGGCCCACGCTGGGGAAGGAGTTCATGCAGGACATCGTGGCGCGCACCAACGCGCTCGAGCCGGACGTGGTTGCGATCACGGGCGATCTGGTGGACGGCTCGGTCGAGCATCTGCGCGAGCACGTCGCGCCGCTCGCCGAGCTGCGCGCGCGGCACGGCGTGTTCTTCGTTACCGGCAACCACGAGTACTACTCGGGGCCCGTCGCCTGGTGCGCCGAGCTCGAGCGGCTCGGCATCCGCGTGCTGCGCAACGAGCGGGTGAGCATCGGCAACGGGGACGCCAGCTTCGATCTGGCCGGCACCGACGACTACAACTCGGCGCGCTTCGGCCACGGGCACGGCGAGGATCTGGAGCGGGCCCTGACGGGCCGCGACGAGAGCCGTGAACTAATCCTTCTGGCGCACCAGCCACGCACCATCAAGGAAGCGAAGGACTACGGCGTGGGCCTGCAGCTCTCCGGCCACACCCACGGCGGTCAGCTCTGGCCCTGGAACTACCTGGTGCACCTGCAGCAGCCGGTGGTCTCCGGCCTGGCACGCTTCGGCCGCTCGCAGGTGTACGTGAGCAACGGCACCGGCTACTGGGGGCCGCCCATGCGGCTCGGTGCGCCGGCAGAGATCACGCGCGTGACGCTGGAGCCCGGCGCCCCAGGCTGACGACGCGGCGGCTGTCACCGGCGGGATGAGCCCGGCTCCCAGCGCCCGTGGACGATGCGTTCCGCCACGCGCATCCCGTCCAACGCGGCGCTCACGATGCCGCCGGCATGGCCCGCACCCTCCCCCGCCGGATACAGCCCGGCCAGATCGGGGGAGACCAGCTCCTCCGGGTGCCGCACGATGCGCACCGGCGAGCTCGTGCGTGACTCGACGCCGATCAGCACCGCCTCGTCGGTCACGTAGCCGCGCAAGCGCCGCTCGAACTCCGGAAGCGCCCTCCTGAGTCGATCGGACAGCGCGATGGCCGCGCCATCCAGCACGTCCGCCACATTCCCTGCGGAAAGTCCTGGCAGGTAGCTCGATCCCGGAACCGTGCTCGAGCCGCGCTTCGCCAGGAAGTCTCCGACCCGCGTCGCCGGCGCGCGCAGCATCCCGCCGCCCGCCTCGAATGCGGCGCGCTCGAGCCGCCGCTGCAGCTCCACGCCGCCGAGCGGCCCGCTGTAACCGGCGGCCGCGATGTCCTCGAGCTCCACGGCAACGACCAGCCCCGAGTTGGCGAATGGCGAGTCCCGCCGGGAAAGGCTCATGCCGTTGACCACGAGCCCGTCGGGCTCGGTCGACGCGGGAACCACGAACCCCCCGGGACACATGCAGAACGAGAACACCCCGCGCGCCTCGACGGTCGCCGCGAGTCGATAGGCCGCATTCGGCAGGCGTGGATGCCGGGCTGCCTCACCGTACTGGATCCGGTTGATGAGTGGCTGCGGATGCTCGATGCGCACGCCCAGAGCGAACGGTTTCGGTTCGAGCCGGACACCCTGCTCCGCCAGCATCGTGAGCACGTCGCGCGCCGAGTGCCCCGTCGCCAGCACCACCTCCTGTGCCTCGATCGCCGTGCCGTCGGCGAGTCGCACGCCCGTAACGGTGCGCCGCGCCGCGTCCGTCGACAGCGAAACAAGGCGCGCGCCGAAGCGGAACTCGACGCCGACAGCCTCGAGCCGCTCGCGCAGTGCGGTGACGACTTTCGGTAGCCGGTTCGAACCGATGTGCGGTCGGGCGTCGACGAGGATGTCGGGCGGCGCACCGTGCAGCGCCAGGAGCTCGAGCACGTCCCGCACGCTGCCGCGCTTGTGCGCCCGCGTGTAGAGCTTGCCGTCGCTGTACGTCCCCGCCCCGCCTTCGCCGAAGCAGTAGTTGCTGTCGCCGTCCACCACGCCGCCGCGGTTCAATCCCTTGAGGTCGTGGCGTCGCGGCTGGACGCGCTTGCCGCGGTCGAGGACCACCGAGCCGATCCCGTGGCGTGCGAGCTGGTACGCACAGAACAAGCCAGCCGGTCCGTCCCCGACGATCACCACGCGAGCCGGTCGCGAGACCTCGCGGAGCGGGGCGCCGCCGAGCGCGCCGTCCGATGCCTTGAATCCCAGAAGGAGCTTGAAGCGCACCCTTCCCCTGCGCGCGTCGATGGACCGGCGGCGGACCTCCACGACGGGCAGCGCGCTCTCCTCCACCCCGAGCTTGCGCGCCGCGCGGCGACGCAGGCTCGCTTCGTCGTCGGGCTCGTCGAGCCCAAGCTCGAGCTCCGTTTCCTCGAGTTCTAGCATCGCCGGCACTCCAGACTAGCCGCTGGGCCGTGAGGCATTGTCGCGTTTGCCGGACGACGCCGGCTTGTCAACCGCGGACCAACGCTCCACCGTAGAGCCCCCATGGCAAAGCTCGAGTTCTACTACGACTTCTCCTGCCCGTACGCTTATCTCGCCTCCACGCAGATCGAACGGGTCGCCGAGCGCACCGGCGCGGAGCTCGTCTACCGGCCGTTCCTGCTCGGGGGCGTCTTCAACGCACTGGGTCCGGCGGCGCCCGACATGGGCCGCATGGCGGCGCCGCGCGCGCGACTGAACGGTCTCGACATGCACCGCTGGGCCGAGCACTGGCAGGTGCCGCTCGAGATGCCGCCGACGCATCCAAACCGCACCGTCACCGCTCTGCGCGCCGCGCTCGCCAGCGCTGACCCGCCACGCGCGAGTCACGCGCTGTTCCGTGCCTACTGGGCGGAGGGTCGCGATCTGTCCGACCCGGAGGTGATCCGCGCTGCTCTCGACGCCGCGGGGCTCGAAGGGGCACACCTCGTCGAACGCGCGGGCGATCCCGGGATCAAGAGCGAGCTCCGCGAACGCACCGACGAGGCGCTGTCGCGCGGTGTCTTCGGCGCGCCCGCATGCTTCGTCGACGGCGAGCTCTACTGGGGGCAGGACCGGCTCGACCAGGTTGCCCGCGCGCTCGGGCTCGCTCCCGACGAAGCGCACACGCTCACGCTGGGTGACCCACCCGCAGCCGGCGCCGGCCGCGGACGGAGCTTCGAGTTCTGGTACGACTTCTCGAGCCCCTTCGCCTATCTCGCCTCCACGCAGGTCGAGGCCCTGGCGGCGCGGAGCGGCGCCGAGCTCGTATGGCGCCCGCTGCTGCTCGGCGCCTTGTTCCACGACATCGGCACACCCGACGTGCCGCTGCTGTCGTTTCCGGAGTCGAAACAGCGCTTCCTGCGCGCCGATATGGAGCGGTTCGCGCAAAGCTACGGCGTACCGTTCCGCTGGCCTTCGCGCTTCCCCATGCGCACCGTCACCGCGCTGCGCATGGCGCTCGCCGCAGCCGACGACCAGCCCGCTCTCGGTCACGCCCTGTTCCGCGCCTACTGGGCCGATGACCGAGACATCTCCGACCCGGCCGAGCTTCGCGCCATCACCGCCGAGACCGGCCTCGACCCCGCGCTCGTCGACCGCGCCGCCGAGTACAAGCAGCCGCTGTTCGCCGCCACCCATCAGGCCAAGACCCGCGGCCTGTGCGGCGCACCGTCGTTTGTCGTCGATGGCCACGTCTTCTGGGGCCAGGACCGCATGCCGTTCGTGGAACGCGCCCTCGCCGGCTGGCGGCCACGCGTCGGCTAGTAGCCGCTCGTACCGTTCACACTGGTCAGGCTCTGCCCCGGCACAACTCGTCGCGCCGTCGCAATCCGCGAAACCGGCGGAGCCGGCGTGCCGAAGGGGGGCCATGAACAAGAAGCACAAGACCCAGGACCCGGAGGCCCATTTCGTCCGCGCGCTTGACCGCATCGCCCGCGATCCCGCGTCGCGCCGGGAGCTCCTCTGGGTGCGCGCCGTAGAGCGCGGCGATGTCTCGACGGCGGCGAGCATCGAGCGCGTCGACCCCGGCGTATCGAGCCGCCTCGAACCGCTCGCCATGCGCGTCCTCGAGTGCGCGCTCCCGCCCGCCGACCTGGACGACCCGGCGGTCCGCCGCGAGCTGTTCCTGCGCATCCACGACGAGCGTTTCCGCCATCACTGCGCCCGATTTGCCGGGCAGCCGTGCGGCTGCATCGAGTGCACGGGGATCTCCTTCGCCGAACAGGCCCTCCGGGATGCGGCGCGCCGCGACAATCCGGGAACGGCGCCGAACTGAGCGTCCGCCGCCGTCCCGGGAGCGCTTGACGTCCATCGAGCCAGGTCCCATGCCGCACGCGCGCCGGGCTGAGGCCGCAATCGAGCCGATTGCACCGCGGCTCCGGCCGTGGTGCGATCGCGCGCGATGGCCGGGAAGAAGAAGGGGAAGCGTAAGCCCAGGGCTGCGGAGCCGCCGCACTTCGAGCATGCCGACCTCCGTGGTGCCGAGCTGGTCGACGTCGACGCCTCCGGGCTGGTTGTGAACGACGCGCGGATTGCCGGCGCGTCGCTCAGCAACGTGGATCTGTCGAAGCTCGTCCTCGACGACGCAAACCTCTGCGGCGCCAAGCTCAGCAACGTGGATCTGTCGAAGCTCAGCCTCGACGACGCGAAGCTCCGCGGCGCCTGGCTCGGCAATGTAGCACTCGACCGGATGCGGCTTCGCGACGCCTCGGCGGTGGGGGCGAAGCTCGAGGACGTGGATCTGTCGCGCGCGTCGATTTCCGACGCGACGCTGCGAGGCGCCGTACTGGACGATGTGGATCTGACGGACGTCCGCATCGACAACGCCCGCGTCGACGGTCTCGTCGTCAACGGCGTGCGCATCGACAAGCTGCTCGCCGAGAAGCCGAAGAAGAAGAAGAAGTAGTAGCGCTGGCGGAGCCCCGCTAGTTCGAGGGATGCAGCGGCGCGAAGGCTTCGTCGAAGCCCGCGCTCTGCGAGACCGCGATCACCCCGCGGTTCGGCGGCAGAAACCACATCAACGACTGCAGCGCCATCTGGAACGAGGGCTCGTCGGGAAAGGCCTCCGGGTGGAGGTTGAACACCAGGTTGCGCGAAGGGCGCGCCGCCGGGTCGACCATCACCAGCACCTGCGGCTCGACGACACCGACGACGCGCTCCAGATACTTCGCGACGACCCGCCGCGCATACTCCGGGAACATGCGATCGTTCGGCTGCCCCACCATGATCTGGCGGTCCTCGGCGATCTGCTCCGGCCCTCCCCCTTCTGCCGCTTCGTCCTCCGGATCGCCGTGCAGGCTGTCGTACTCGCGGAGCGACCACAGCTGCCCGTAGTGGAACACCCACGCCGCAGCGCCCTCGGCGTCGGGATCGATCACGACGCCGTAGCCGTTCTCGGTGGCGTCCTGTGCGACCGCCGGCACGCTGGTCAGCTTCGCGGCGTCCGCACCGGGGCCGGCGCTCCTGAGCACGCGGTAGGCGAAACCGTCGGGCCCCTGCATCAGATCACCGGGCTCGAACGGCGCTCGCAGCACCGCCTCGTCGAAGCGCTCCTGCCACGCCGCGTCGCGCGCCTCGCGGGGCACTTCGAGGAGCTCGCGGAGCGCCTCGCCTACATCGGCGTCGATATGGATCATGCCCGCGAGTAGAGCACCCGCGGCGGCGATGGCAAAGCGGCGCTCAGGCCGCGCGCCCCGAGCTCTCGAGCTCGTGGCAGAAAAGGCCGGCGTCGACCGCCCCGCGCGCCAGGTCCACCAGATGCTGGTGGTGCGTGAAGAAGAGCACCTGCGTCGTGCGCGACAGCTCCGCCAGCACTGCCAGCGCCGCGCGCGAGCGCTCGGGGTCGAAGTGGATCAGCACGTCGTCGAGCACGACCGGCAGCGGCTCGTTGTGCAGAGCGAACCGCTCCAGGCTCGCCACGCGCAGCGCGAGATAGAGCTGATCGCGCGTCCCGTCGGACAGCGCCTCGATGTCCACGGACGCGCCGTCGGCGCGCACGCAGCGGAGCACAGCCTCGTCGTCTTTCCCGAAATCGACCTGCAGCCCACGGTAGCGGCCCACGGTCAAACGCGGAAACAGCTCCTGGGCGCGGGAAATGACCGGCCCTTCGTTGTGCTCGCGATAGCGCTCCAGCTCGCGCCGCAGCACGCGGCTCGCGAGGCGCGCGCGGGCGTAGCGTTCCGACAGCTCCTCGATGCGCGCCAGCTGTTGCTCGGCGTCGGCAGCGGCGTCGGCGGCACCCGACCCCCCGAGCTGTTCCAGACCGCGCTCGCGGCCGCCGATGTCCTGATCGACGCCGCGCAGCGCTTCCTCGATCTCGGCGAGCTCGTGCTTGATGTCGGAGAGCCTGCCGCCAGCGGCGGCCTCGTCACACTCCGACACGGCACGCGCCAGCACCTCGAAAGGTTCGCCTCCCCGCACGTCCAGCAGCTGCTCGTCCAGCTCGCGGAGCTTGTGTTCGAGCTCCCGCGCCTGCTCCGATCGCTGTTCGGCAGCTTCCAGACCGGCCAGGTCCACGGCACCCGCGGCAGCCTGCAACCCGGCGAGCTCCTGCTCGGCGTGCTCCGCCTCCCGCTCGAGCTCCTTGCACTCGTTCCGCCGGCTGTCGATGTCACGCTCCAGCGTGGCGCGGTTGTCGAGGTCGCGACGCGCCTTGTCGTAGCGGGCGAGAAGACCGGCGGCCGCTTCGAGCAGCGGGAGCGAAGCCAGCGACGGCACATGGGCCTGCACCAGCTCGCCGACCTCGGCAGAGAGCTCCCGCGTGTCACGCTCCATGCTCGCGATCCGGCGGCCGGCCTCGACCATCTTCTCGGCATGGCTCGACAGCTCCACCAACTCGGCGAGCACAGCGCGGACCTCGGCCGGCGACGCGCCGGCCTCGAGCTGTAGCTCACCGACCACCTGTGCCCACTCGACCTGCCAGGCTTCGAGCTGGCTCCGGCGCTCCTCGACGCGACGCGCGGCACGCTCCAGCTCTGCGGAAAGGTCGCCCAGCGTGCTGTCGAGCTGTTGCCGCTTGCTCTGGATCGACGCGCGCCGCTGCACCTCCACGGCGGCGCGCTCCGCCAGCGCCGCCAGCGACGCGTCCAGCGACGCGTCCAGCGCCGCGCGCAGAGCCTCGGTATGCAGACGCCTCCGCCCGACCAGCTCGTCGCGGTCACGCTTGTGCCGGGCTAGCTGCTGCACCTGCGCCGAAAGCTCGCCCTGGCGCGCTAGCCAGCCGCGCATCTCGCGAGGCGACAGAGGATCGACCCCGGAGGTGCGCCAGGCGCCGGCCCACTCGTCGGCGAGTGCCTGCGCCGACGTGTCCAGCGCGCCGAGCTCGGCTTCGACGCGTTCCAGACCCTGCACGGCGCGGGCCTGTTCCGCGCCAAGGCTTGCGAGCTGCTCCACGCGGCCGGCCTCGCGCCGCAGGCGGTCCACGATGTGATCAGCCTGCATCTGCGCGTGCTCGAAGGCGCTGTCCAGCGGCTGCTCGCCGTCGAACCGGGTCGCCTCGGCGCTCACGTCTTCGCCCTGTTTCCACGCGCGCCTCACCAGCTGCCAGCCCTCGTCGCGGCGCGCGCGCGCAGCGGCGAGGTCCTCTTCCGTCGGCACCGCGCCCGCGCGCTGCAGTTGATCGAGCTGCTCGCCGCAGCGGTCCAGAGTACGGCGGAGCTGCTCGCGCTGCTCGACCAGCGCGCGACGGCCCTGCTCGACCTCGGCAAAGCGGTCCTCGAAACGGTCGATGCTCTTCTGCGACGGCAACGGCAGTGCCGGCAGCGCTGCGAGCGCACCGGACCAAAGCCCGAGCGCAGCGAACCGTTGCTCCGCTTCCCGTTCCGCCTTTTCGATCTCCGACTCGCAGCTGTCGAGACGCGCGTCGAGATCCGGCTCGCGCTGTGCCGCCGCCGCCGCGCGCTCGAGCGTTCCGCTGTCCGGCACCGCTGGTAGAGCGGCTAGGCCCCGCTCGGTGGTGGCGCGCTTGTCCTCGAGCTCCCGCTTCTGCTCCTCGGCCGTGCGCAGCTGGTCGGCGAAGCTCTGGTGCTGGAGCTCGAGGACGCGAACCTTCGCCTGCAATGCCACACCGGGCACGAGCTCGACGGCCCGCTCCAGGGGGTGGGAGCGACCCAGACGGCGCAGCACGGAGACCACCGCCGCTTCGTGCACGTCCAGCTCGCCGCGACGCTTCGGAAGGTCGCGCGCTGCCTTGCGCTCCGCCGCGAGGCGGTCGCGCAACAAGTCCATGCGCTGCTCGTCCAGGGCTGCCAGCGCTTCGGGCACGTCGAGCCCGCCACGGCGCTGCTCGAGCGCTTCGAGCTCGCGGCGCCGGCGCCCGAGCTCGCGCTTGGCATCGGCGAGCGCGCTCTGGGCAGCCTCGCGCCGCTTGCGCGAATCGGCGGCGAGCAGCGGGGCGCCGCCCAGGTTCCTCTTCTCTTCCGACAGCGCCTGGCGCCTGGCCACCAGCTGGCGGGCGCGCTGGATGCGGGTGAGGCGTCGCTCTTCCGACGAAAGCTCGGTACGACGTGCGGCCAATCGGTCGCGCTCCGCGTGCGCTTCGTCCAGCGCGCGCTTCTGATCATGCCAGGCTTCGGGCCGCAGGCTTTCGTGGCTCCGCCGTTTCCTTGCCTCGTCGAACGCCTTCAACGCGGCGTTGAGTGCCGGAGTGCTGGCGCGAGGGCGGAACAGCTCGTCCGCCTCGCGTTGCAGCGCTTCGAGCAACTCGCGGATGCCGCGTCCACCCAGACTGGCATCGAACAGCGTCTCGCCTACGTCACCCTTGCCGGCGAGCAACGCATTGCCGCCTTCGCGGAGCGTGACGTGATCGAGGCCGAACATGTTCTTGAACAGTGCCTCGCCGACGCCCCCGAGGAGTCGCCCGAGCACACCCTCGTCCAACGGCTTGTCGCCGGGCCCGAGCAGGGTGTTCTTGCGCCCCTTGCGCCGGACCAGCTCGAGCTCGTGGCCGTCGGCAGCACGGATGCGCGCACCGATGCGCAGATCCGGCATGCGATGCAGGTGTGCGTCGCGCGTCTTCTCGGGGATGCCGTAGAGCAGCCCGGTGATGGCGCGGAGCGCGGTGCTCTTGCCGGCCTCGTTGCGCCCGTAGACGACGTGCAGCCCTGGCTCACCGCCGGAAAAATCGATCACGCGACCGGTGAACGGCCCGAAGGCCGCGAGCTCGAGCGAAACGAACCGCATGGCTAGCGCTCCTCCCGCGACAAGAGACGTGGCAGGAGCTGCTGCTCCACGTCGGTCAGGACCTCGCGCAGACGCCCGGCGTCATCCAGACGCAGGCTGCGGCTTCCCTCGCGAAGCTCGCGCGGAAGCTTCTTGCGGAGCTCCGACAGCTCGCCCGCGAGCAGCCCGAGCTCGGCGTCGCTGGCGCGGAGCTCGCCGAGCGACTTGAGCAGCTGTCCGACCGCGTCGTCGCTCTCGGCGAGCGCGACTAGATCGACCTCGTCGCGCGTGCGTAGACGGACCTTCTCGACCCAGACGTCGTCTCCCGCAAGCTCCAGAGCGGCCTGCCGCACGTTGTGGACCCAGCGCTCCGGCTCCGCCGCAAGCTCGGCGTGCGCCTTGGTCATGCCGTCGACCTCGACACGCACCGCAAGCGTGCGGCCCTCGGCCAGCGCAAGCTCGCGCTCGATAGCCGCGCGCGCTAGATCCACCACTTCGTCGGCGCTGGACGCTTCGCTCGCATCAACGCGGCTCACCGCCCAGCGCACGACGTCCAGTACCCGTTGCTCCACCGAGACGATGCGTTCCGACTCGAGCTCGATCAGCGTCGCTCCCTTGGGCCCCGTCTCGCGCGCGTGGCGCCCCTGGAGGTTGCCGGGAAACACCACCCACGGCTCGCGGGCCAGCACTTCCCGCTGGTGCACGTGGCCGAGGGCCCAGTAGTCGTAGCCCTTGCCGACCAGATCCTCGACGCTGCACGGCGCGTACACGTCGTGGCCCTCGCGACCTGTCGCGGAAGTGTGCAGCAGCCCGATGTTCACAGACCCGGCGCGCGGCGGCGGATAGCCTTTCGAAAGATCCTGCTCGACGGCACCCCGCGCGAAGCTCTGCCCGTGCACGACGACCCCGAGGTCGTCGAACCCGACACTCTCGGGCCGCTTGTCGGAAAGCTCGCGCACGTTGTCCGGCAGTCGCAGTCGTCTGACGACACGACTCGCCGCGTCGTGGTTGCCGCGCACCCACACCACTTGCACGCCCGCTTCCGCAAGCCGCGCCATCTGCGCCGCGAAGAACAGCCCCGTCGAGTAGTCGTCCCATTCACCGTCGAACAGGTCGCCCGCGATCAAGAGCAGCGGCGCGTTCTCCTCCACGCACAGCTCGACGAGGTTCTCCAGCGCGCGCCGGGTCGCGCCGCGGATCTCCTCGACCGGAGCGCCTTCATAGCGCTCGAGCCCGCGCAGCGGACTGTCCAGGTGAAGGTCGGCCGCGTGCACGATCTTCACGGCGTAGCTCCCCTCGGACCGGACACGGCCGGTCCATAGCACGGCGCCGGGGTGGCTCCGGCCTGCCCGGACAGGAGCTGTCCGCCCCCGGAAGTGCGGCCGGAGGGCGCCCCTGGGCAATCGGCTGGCCGCCGCCACGGAGCGCGTGCCGAAGCCCCGGTAATGCGCTCGCTTTCCTGGATGGGTCGTGCATCATCCCCGGACATGCACGTGTCCTCCGGGATGATCGCCAACCTCATCGTCTGGTACCTCGTGTTCGTCTTCAGCACGACGTTCCACGAGTTCGCGCACGCGTTCGTGGCCTACAAGGGCGGCGACCTCACCGCCTACGAGGGCGGACACGTCAGCCTCGACCCCATCCCGCACATCCGGCGCTCGCCGTTCGGCATGGTGCTCGTTCCGCTCATCTCGTTCGTGCAGATGGGCTGGATGATCGGCTGGGCGTCGGTTCCCTACGACCCCGAGTGGGGGCGGCGCCACCCACGCCGGCAGGCTCTCATGTCGCTGGCCGGTCCTGCGGCCAATCTGCTGCTGGCCCTGGTCGCGCTGGTCCTCATGCGCGCGCTGCTCGCCGCCGGAGTCTTCGTGGCCCCGAACCAGGTGAGCTTCACCCACCTGGTCGTGCTCGCCAAGGACCCGAACAGCCACACGCCGCTGGCCGCCGGGGCGATGGCGCTGTCGATCATGATGAATCTCAACGTCTTGCTCGGGCTCTTCAACCTGATCCCGATCCCGCCGCTCGATGGAGCGGGCGTGGTGGAGGGCGCGGCCCCCCGCAGAACGGCGGCGTTCTACCAGCAGATGCGCTCCTCCGGGTTCATGCAGATCGCAGGGCTGATCCTGGCCTGGCAGCTGTTTCCCTACCTCGCGCGCCCGGCGTTTTCGCTGGTCCTGATGCTGGTCCACCCCGGCGTCCACTACCAGTAGCTTCCGGGGCGGGCGCGCCTTGCGTCTTGCCAAAGGGAAACTGTGCTCCTGACTCGGGAAAAATGGAGAACACAGCCAGGCTCGACGGCGGCCCCGTGTCGACCTGTCCACGAAAGGCACCTTGCGCCCGAGGACGAGGACGCCCGGGTCGTGAGCCCCGCACGCGGCATCCTCGACGGCGACGAGATCGGATCCCGCGTGCCGTTCTCGGGAACCGTTGCGCGACAGGTGATGGAACGCGACAGGGAAGCCGTCGACATTCTCGCGCCGCTGGCCGACGATCGCAGCCGCGCCCAGTTTTTCTTCACGCTACCCAGAGCGCCCGGGCGCTGACGCTCCAGCGCGAAAATTCCACCGGGATGCAAGCACCGCCATCGACGCGCTAGGCCGCTAACGGAAAAGTGCAGCCACACGCGCAGTGCAGGCATTTTCTCACGCAGAAGCTCGACGTAGCGGCCGAAACGGTAATACTCACCGGTGCGCTGGCTCGTCCGCACGCATCTTTCGACGGCCCGCGCACCCCACGGACTGGACGCCCCCTCGGGCACAGCGGAACGACACACGGAGCGAGACCGATGCGAAGCTGGTTTGCATTCTTGGCAGCGGGGGCAATTGTTCTGGGTTGCGGATCGCCAAAAAGCTCCGGCTTCAACGGCTTCGGGGGCGGTGGCGGCCAGGCCGCGAGCGGCGGCAACGGCGGCGCGGGCGGGAACGTCGGCGCGACGGGATGCACCAAGGACCCCGACTGCGATGCATGCAAGGGCTGCTACGCGCTGTGCATCTGCACGACCGGCAGCCCGAAGGTCCAGTGCGAGAGCGCCTGCGGCCTGCCGACCGGCGGCAGTGGCGGCTCCAGCAGTGGCGGCTCCGCCAGCGGTGGTAGCAGCGGCAGCGGCAGCGGCGGAACCAGCGTCGGCGGCAACGGCGGCTCCAGCAGCGGCGGCTCGGGAGGGCAACCCGCCACCAAGGGCGCGCTCGCCGGAGGGGTTTCGATCTCGCAGATCGTCATCAACCAGGGCGTCGCCATCGCCATCGAGAAGAACGGACAGGCGGTATCGAACCGCAACGCGCCGGTCGTGCAGGGACGCCAAGCGCTGATGCGCGTCTTCGTCTCTCCAGGCGGCGGGTTCTCGTCCAGGACGATCGTCGGGCGCCTGTCCGCCACTGGCGAAAAGGACCAGACCCTCAGCAAGAGCGTGAGCGGCACCTCCAGCCAGAGCAATCTCGGCAGCACCTTCAACTTCACCATTCCGGCCGCGCAGATGACGGGCAGCATGAAGTTCTCGGTCGAGCTCGAGGAGGCGAGCGGGTCCACCAAAGGCACCGCCAACGGCGCGCGCTATCCCGGGTCGGGCACGGCGAACATGAGTGCACAGAGCGCCCACGGGCCCTTCAAGGTCGTCGTCGTGCCGGCCGTGATGAACGGGCACGCCCCGAACACGAACCAGGCGCACATGACGGCGCTGAAGAACGCCTTGATGGAGATGTATCCGGCGACGGGCATCACCATGACGCTCCACGGCGCGGTCAACTACCCCTACGGATCGGTCAGCGCGAACGGGTCGGGTTGGTCACAGGCGTTGCAGTGGGCGATGGGCCTGCGCAACCAGCTCGGCGTGGACTCGCGCACCTTCATCTACAGCATGCTCGCGCCGGCCAGCTCGATGCAGAGCTTCTGCGGCGGCGGATGTGTTGCCGGCCTCGGTAGCGTACCGCCGGCCAGCGACGTGTCCGGCCGCGCGTCGGTGGGCCTCGGGTACTTCCCCGACGGCTCGGGCGGCCCGAGCAAATACTCGGGCGGCGCACCGATGACGATGGCGCACGAGCTGGGCCACGCGCTCGGACGGAACCACGCCAACTGCAGCCAGGGTGGCAGCATCTCCGGCGTCGACCCCAACTACCCGTACCAGAACGGCTCGATCGGCGTGTGGGGCTACGACCTCATCGGCAAGCAGCTCGAGAATCCCAGTCAGTACAAGGATTTCATGGGCTACTGCTCGCCCGGCTGGGTCAGCGACTACACCTACTCGGGCATCTTCTCCCGCGAGTCGTACGTCAACGCGAACGGCTACGTGGTCGAGAGCCCCGATCCGCTGCGCGCGCCGGGCCGTTTCCGCGTCGCCATCATCGAGCCGGACGGCACGATGCACTGGACCGCCACGGAGACCACAACCCAGCCGATGTTCGGCGAGGAGCGCGCAGTGCAGGTGCTCGACAAGGCCGGCAACGTCGTCGGCACGGTGGTGGGCTTCTTCCGCCCCGTGGCGGATCTGGCCGGCGGCATCCTGTACGTGCGTGACAGCGCGGTCAGCGTGCAGTCCGGCGTCCACGCAATCAGCGCACGCAAGCTGAGCCCGACCGTCCTGGCTCTGTAGCCGGCCGGCCCCGGACGCCACACTTCAACCGGCCGGAAGGAGCCCGACCGGACAGCTCACGCCGGTGCCGCCCAGCCCGCAGTAGCCGTCGGGGTTCTTGGCCAGGTACTGCTGGTGGTACTCCTCCGCGTAGAAGAACACCGGCGCGTTGCGGATTTCCGTGCTGACCGCGCCGTGCCCCGCCTCCGAAAGGACCTTCTGGTAGGCGTCGCGCGTCGCTTCGGCCGCCCGCTTCTGCGCTTCGTCGAAGCAGTAGACGGCAGAACGGTACTGCGTGCCGACGTCGTTGCCCTGGCGCATGCCCTGCGTCGGATCGTGGTTCTCCCAGAAGATCCCGAGCAGCGCCTCGTAGCTGGTGACGGCCGGGTCGTAGACCACGAGCACGACCTCGGTGTGGTCCGTCTGGCCGCTACAGACCTCGCGGTACGTCGGATTCGGCGTCAGACCGCCGGCGTAGCCGACCGCTGTCGAGTACACGCCCGGGGCCTGCCAGAACTTGCGTTCCGCGCCCCAGAAGCAGCCCATGCCGAACACCGCCTGCTCGGTCCCCTCGGGGAACGGTGGCGTCATCCGCGCACCGCTCACGGCGTGCTGCTCTGGAACGGGCATCGCTTCCTCGCGCCCCGGCAACGCCTCGCCAGCCGAGGGAAGCCCGAGCTTCTCCGGATTCAACCACATGCCGCTGATCATGACGACCCGCGAGCTGGATGACCAGCCCCCACCCCGACGCCCGCGCCGATTCGCCGGCTGCTAGCCCTTCGACTTGGCCTTGCGCTTCGTGGTCCGCTTGCGCTTGGCAGCGCGGCGGGCCCGCGATTCCAGCGCGTCGAGCGAAGAGGCCGCGTGCAGATGGGCAGCCGCGGCTGCCGTCTCGACATCGACGTCCTCGGCGCCGATGTGTAGCTCCTCGGCGTCGATGGGCTCGTCGTCGTGGGGATGGTCCTCGAATGTCAGCACGTGATCGAACAGCGAGTCGGCGTCCGCGAATGCCGCAGCGAGCGGCGCGATTTCGCTCTTTGCCAGCGCCTGGATGCCGAAGCGCATCGCCATCACCAGCGTCTCGCGCACGCCCTTGCCTTCCACCGACGTGGCCGGAACGATCGGGACCGCCTTGCCCAGCTTGAGCCGGCGACGCAAAAGCCCCTCCTCGAGCGCCGAAGGGTGATCCTGCTTGTTGGCCTGCACGACCAACGGCAAGGGAACGTCGCGCTTCTTCATCGACGCGCGCAACCGCGCGAACGTGCGCATGGTGTCGGGAAACTGCGGAGGAGTGCTGTCGCACACGAAGACGACCACGTCGGCCATTTCCACTAGCGGCCGGCGCCGGTAGTTGCGCTGCACCTGTCCCGGGACGGTGATGAGCTGCATCTTGATGTTCGCGCCGCCCTGCGGCGGCGCGTCGACCTCGAGCCAGTCGAAGAACATCGTGCGGCCCTTGAGCTCGGCCGGCGTGTACATCTCGCTGCGGCGCTTGGTCGAGACCAGACGGCACACCTGCTGCAAGTTGGTGGTCTTGCCCGCGAAACCGGGGCCATCGTAGACGATGCGCACCACGTAGCAGTCACGTGCGGAATCGTAGGAGGCCATGCCTGGACCTAGCTACCGCGACTTCTGTTTCAATGAAACCCTGCAGCTGAAGCGGCTGGCCGGCCGTAGGCCCCACGGCGCCGCGCGCGATCCGCGCTATATGTCGACACGTGGGTTGGACGCTCGACGACGCGCTTCTGGACCCCGGCAACGCCAAGCTGGTTTCGCTTCGCTACGGCGAGCTGAAGAAGCTCGAAGTCGCGGCCGAGGTGCTGCCCGGCCTCGAGGAGCTCGAGATCATCGCGATTGGCATGCGCAAGCTGCCGGACGCCGTGGCACGGCTTCGCGGGCTGGTTCGCCTCGATGTCTCCGACAACGTGATGACCGAGCTGCCCGGATGGCTGGGCAAGCTCGAGCACCTGCGTGAGCTCAGCGCCGCGTCGAACCGCATCGAGGAGCTGCCGACCGGGCTCTACGATCTCCGCAAGCTCAAGGAGCTGGACCTGGCCGACAACGAGCTCGAGTCCATCGACGCGAAGCTCGGCCAGCTCGGCCAGCTCGAGCACCTGGCCCTGAGCGGAAACCACCTGCGTGCGATTCCGTCCAGCATCGGCCGGCTCGCGCACCTCGTGCGGCTGTACCTGAACCAGAACCAGATCGACGCCCTGCCCCGGGAAGTCGGCGAGCTGGGCGCGCTGGAAGAGCTGCTGCTCGCCGACAACCGCCTGACCACGCTGCCGCGCGAGCTTCCGGGAGTCGGGACGCTCGAGTGGCTCACCCTGCGGGGCAACCCGATGTCGCCGGGCGAACGGAGCGCATCCACGAGGCCCTGCCCGAATGCAGCGTAACCGGCTGACGATGCCCCGTGCCTCGGCCCTCGCCGCACGCGCCCTTGCGCGACCGCTCCCCGCTCCCTACATGACGAGCCCGGGGTTGTCGCACAAGCCCGGATCCGGATTCTGGAAGATCTCATGATCCGCCCGAGCATTGGCCGTGCCTGGAGCCACATGCGTTCGCTGTGGCCGCGCTGGACGCTGCTGCCCCCGGCGCCGTGGGTGTTGTGGTGCCTCTACCAGTTCTCACGCGGCGTGTTCCGCTGGGATCTGATCGCCGCGCTCGTGCTGGCGCTGACGCTCTCCTACACGAACCAGTCGACGAAGCGCCTGCTCATCGGCATCTATCCCGCGTGCCTGGTCGGCGTGCTGTACGACTCGATGAAGCTATTCGAAAGCGTCGGCGTCAGCAAAGCGACCGTGCACCTGTGCGACCTGCGGGCGCATGAGCTGGCCTGGTTCGGCTTCGAGTCCGGCGGCGTGCGCATGACTCCGGGGGACTGGCTCCAGCAGCACACGAGCCCCGTGCTCGACGCGATCTCCGCCATCCCCTACGGCACGTTCATCTTCGTGGTGCTCGGCTACGCGGTGTACCTGTACTTCCGCGACTTCACCGGCCTGCAGCGCTTCGCCTGGGCGTTCTTGATGCTGAACGTGCTCGGCTTCATCACCTACCACGTCTATCCCGCCGCCCCGCCCTGGTACTTCCACAGCCACGGCTGCGTCGTCGACCTCGCTACCCATGCGAGCGAGGGCCCGGGCCTGACGCGCGTGGATGCGATGCTCGGCTTCGGCTACTTCCACGGAATGTACGGGCGCTCGAGCGACGTGTTCGGCGCAGTGCCGTCGCTGCACTCCGCCTACCCGCTCTTGCTCGTGCTGGAAGGCTGGCGGCACAATCGCTGGGCTGCGTGGTTCGGTATGCTCGCGTTCGCGGTGACCATGTGGTTTGCAGCCGTGTACCTGGATCACCACTGGGTCACCGACGTGCTGCTCGGCATCGTCTATTCCGCACTGACCTACACCGCGACCAGCCTGGTGTTCCGGTATCTGAAACGGCGCACCGAAGCCAATCCGCTGGCCGACCGCCCCCTCCCCGTCGCTACAGGCCCGGGCGACACCGGCGCGTAGGCACTTGGGCGCGGCCCGGATTGCCAGCCCAGACGCGTGCTGTACGATGTCCGCGGAGGGCAGCCATGAAGACACGCGCAGCGGTGGCTTACGAAGCGGGCAAGCCGCTGGCCATCGAGGAAGTCGAGCTTGAAGGACCTCGTGCCGGCGAGGTCCTGGTAGAAATCAAGGCCACCGGCGTGTGCCATACCGACGAATTCACGCGTTCGGGCGCCGACCCGGAAGGGTTGTTCCCGGCGATCTTCGGGCACGAGGGTGCCGGCATCGTGCTGGAAGTGGGCACCGGGGTGACCAGCGTGAAGCCTGGCGACCACGTGATCCCGCTCTACACACCGGAGTGCCGCGGCTGCAAATCCTGCCTCAGCCGCAAGACCAACCTCTGCACGGCGATCCGCGCGACGCAGGGCAAGGGCGTGATGCCCGACGGCACCAGCCGCTTCTCGCTCGGCAAGACGAAGCTCCACCACTACATGGGCTGCTCGACGTTCTCGAACCACACCGTGCTCCCGGAGATCGCCGTGGCGAAGGTGCGCGACGACGCGCCGTTCGACAAGATCTGCTACATCGGCTGCGGCGTCACCACGGGCATCGGCGCCGTCATCTGGACCGCGAAGGTCGAACCCGGAGCCAACGTGGTCGTGTTCGGCCTGGGCGGCATCGGGCTCAATGTCGTGCAGGGCGCGCGGATGGCCGGCGCGAACCGTATCATCGGCGTCGATATCAATCCCGCACGAGAAGAGCTCGCGCGGAACTTCGGCATGACGGAATTCGTCAATCCGGCCAAGCTCGACGGCGACCTGGTCCCGCACCTGGTGGAGCTGACCGGCGGCGGCGCGGACTACAGCTTCGAATGCGTCGGCAACGTCGAGCTGATGCGCCAGGCGCTGGAGTGCTGCCATCGCGGCTGGGGCGTCAGCGTCATCATCGGCGTCGCGGGCGCTGGACAGGAGATCTCTACGCGGCCCTTCCAGCTGGTAACGGGGCGGGTGTGGAAGGGCACGGCGTTCGGCGGCGCACGCGGGCGCACCGACGTACCCCGTATCGTGGACTGGTACATGGATGGCAGGATCGACATCGACAGCCTCATCACCCACAAGCTTCCGCTCGAGCGCATCAATGAAGCCTTCGATCTGATGCACAAGGGCGAGTCGATCCGTACGGTCGTGGAGTTCGACTGACCTCTCCCTACGCGAAGCTCGAGATGTTGGCGACCCCACCGCGGGTGACATTTCCCCGCAGGATGGCGGACGGCGAGGACGGGCCCTTGCGGGTACGAGGGCCGAAGGCCTTTGTGAAGGATCGCCTCGCGCCGTACAAGTACCTCCGCTGGATCGACTTCTTGACCGAGCTGCCGAACACGGCGACCGTCAAAATCCAGCGCTTCCGTCTCCGAGGCTGAGCGCGCCGGACGCCGGCACAGGGGCCGACGTTTGACGGCGGGCCACGACGGGGCGAGCATTACTTCCCGGCCTTCCGCCATGAGCGTCCAGCAAGTCACGGAACTCAGCGTTGCACAGCTCGGGCCCGGCGACCGCCTGGGCCCCTATGAGCTGCTCTGCGCGGTCGCGCAGGGCGGAATGGCGCGGGTCTGGGCGGCACGACACCACCCATCGGGTCAGATCGTCGCGGTCAAGACGATCCGACCGGAGCTCGCCACGAACGCGATGTACTGCTCGCTGTTCGTGGACGAGGCCCGCTACGCGTCCCAGGTGAGCCACCCGAACGTGTGCCAGGTCTACGGACTGGGGAACGAACGCGGGGTGCTGTACATCGCCATGGAGTGGGTGCACGGCGAGAGCCTGGCGAGGCTGCTCAAGCCGAACAAGGGAGACACGCCGCGTCCGCTGCCTCCCCGCATCGCCGCACGCCTCGTCGCCGATGCCTGCGAGGCGCTGCACGCCGCCCACGAGCTCAGGGACGAGAACGGTCGGCACATCAAGCTGGTCCATTGCGACGTCTCCCCGCAGAATCTTCTGCTCACCACTGTCGGCACGTTGAAGCTCGTGGACTTCGGCGTGGCGCAGTCGGCCGCCGCGCAAGATCCGCGCCAGGGCCCGCAGTCGCGGCCGAACGGGAAGGCCGCGTACATGGCGCCGGAGCAGGCCACCGGAGCACGCATCAGCCGCATGAGCGACGTGTTCGTGCTCGGCGTGTGCCTGTACGAGCTTTCCACGAGCAAGCGTCCGTTCGCGACGGGCTCGTGGGACGCCACGATCGAGCGGCTCAAGGAGCACGACTTCGCGCCTCCGACCGACGTGGTCGCCGACTACCCTTCGCTGCTCGAACGCATCGTGCTCAGGGCGATGGCCCGTGGCTCCGCGTTCCGCTACCCGTCCGCGCAGCGGATGGGCGCGGCGCTCGATGACTGGCTCAGGCGCTCGGGGCCGCCCGTGACGGCTGACGAGCTGACGGCGTTGCTCGAAGAGCGCGCCGGTGAAATCGTCCGCCAGCGAGAAGCCAAGATCGTCGGCCACCCCTAGCCCACGCCACTCGTGCGTAGGTGCTGGTGGCGCTCGAGCGCCGCGGGGCACGTCGTACGACCGAGGCACCCGGCTACGCACAGCCCCCACACATTTGTCCAGCTCGGGAGCAGCCGCTAGTACCGCGTTTCCATCGAAGCGATGGGTGCTTCGCACGCGCGGCTGCGCCGCGCAACGCGGGACTAGCACCGTTTATTCGGGGCGCAGCAGCGCCCCCTCGGCTTCGCCGAGCCTCCCCCTCGACCGCT
>Ga0114931_10001969_pt1 | contig 26193 bp, 25 predicted proteins | sample 2SBtaG_FD_89579 | JGI IMG/M metagenome (GOLD analysis project Ga0114931, IMG submission 89579) | Deep subsurface microbial communities from Kolumbo volcano to uncover new lineages of life (NeLLi) - 2SBTROV14_V59a metaG | ecosystem: Environmental > Aquatic > Marine > Volcanic | place: Kolumbo... | reverse complement strand
TTGTGCCAGATAACGATCAAACACCATACAGATATTCCGAATCAACAATCTACCAGCCGGTGTCACCATCAAACCGGATGATGTAAAATTCAACAAACCATCAGCTTGCATAGCTTGCAGCATCTGTAATTCAGCCTCAAAATATTTTTCGAAGTCAATCGCAAAAGTTTGTTCAATTGGCATAAAAGCAAGATTAAAATGGCATATCAGCTGGGTAATTACCGCGCGCCGCAATTTGTCATCATTATTTAATTCCACGCCTTTAAAAACGGGCAGTTGTCCCTGGCTGATTTTTTCAGCATAAGACGCTAAATCTTTCACATTTTGTATATAGGCATCACCTACCCGGCCGATCGAAGTTATTCCAAAACCAATCAGATCACAATCTGAATGCGTCGAATAACCCTGAAAATTCCGATAGAGTTTGTTTTCACGTTGAGCTACGGTCAGTTCATCCTGAGGTTTGGCAAAATGGTCCATGCCGATATAAATATACCCGGCATCCAATAGACGGTTTATCACCATTTGCAGGATATCCAGCTTGACATCAGGACTGGGCAGATCTTTGTCGTTAATCTGTCGCTGGGTCTTAAATCTTGTGGGTAAATGTGCATAATTGAAAATTGAAAACCGGTCAGGTGATACGGCCAGAATTTTATCCAATGTGCGGGAAAATGTGGCAACGGTCTGCAGTGGCAAGCCATAAATAAGATCAATACTGGTAGATCGAAATCCTTCATTTCTTGCAGCATCTAAAACGGCAAATGTTTGTGCTTCGCTCTGAATACGATTGACCGCTTTTTGTACATCAGGATCAAAGTCTTGTACGCCCAGACTGATTCGGTTAAACCCTAATTGACGCAATTGGGCAATGGTGTCGCTGTTGGTTGCTCGGGGATCCACTTCAATCGAATACTCTCCCTGATCATCATCTCTCAGATTAAAATGCTGCCGCGTTGTTTTCATCAGCGCATGCATTTGATCATAATTCAGGAAAGTAGGCGTACCGCCACCCCAGTGCAGTTGATCAACAACCCTGTCATTATCAAACAACGCTGCTTGCAAGGCAATTTCCTGGGCAAGATTTTGTAGATAAGGCGCCGCATGATTACGATTTCTGGTGATAATTTTATTACAAGCGCAATAATAACAAACCGTATCACAAAAGGGGATATGAAAATAAAGGGACAACGGCCCTCTCTTTTCATTTGACAGCTTGATTTGCTGGCGATAGTCCGCGCTGTCAAAGCCATCATGCAACTCCAGCGCGGTCGGATATGAAGTATAACGTGGCCCCGCTTTATCATAGCGGTGAATCAAATCCAGATCAAACTTGAGAGATTGATCCATGGTTTATTGCACCCTCTTTTCGATCTTTATCGAAACAGGCTGTTGCTCTGCAACTTTGACATTATTGACGCTGCCAACCAAATCGCCGGGTTGCGGCATGGCATTTCCCGACTTGGATACCCGGGCTAGCACTTTAACACGCGGAAACTTTGATAATTTCATCATCGGCGTCATGGCCTGAGCATCAGTTAACACAACCTGTAAAGGCAAGTCTTTTACTTGTTTACGCACAATGGCTAACGGCATCTGGGGTCCGGACATCGCCTTGGCATAAACAAACAAGGTATCATTGGCTCCTGCAGTTGCTTTTAGCGCATCAGATAAACTGACGGAAACGGTAATTCCACCACTCGTCACGGCCTGATGAGATGGAAACACCCTATCAATCATGATCGAAACAGGCTGCTGCCCCGCTACGGCTACATTACCAGCGCTACCAACCAAATCACCGGGTTGCGGCATGGCATTTCCCGACTTGGATACCCGAGCAAGCACTTTAACACGCGGAAACTTTGATAGTTTCATCATCGGCGTCATGGCCTGAGCATCAGTTAACACAACCTGTAAAGGCAAGTCTTTCACTTGTTTACGCACAATGGCTAACGGCATCTGGGGTCCGGACATCGCCTTGGCATAAACGAACAAGGTATCATTGGCTCCTGCAGTTGCTTTTAGCGCATCGGATAAACTGACCGACACGGTAATTCCACTACCCGTCACAGCTTGAGAAGGCGCAGTAGGTTTTGCGATATCCGGTGCTTGCGATTCTAACTTAGCAATATACGAGCGCAGGGTCTTTAGTGAATTTGAACCCGGTGGCAGTTTTGCTTCCGCCTTGTGCAAATAACTTAAACCTTCTGTCAATGCACCATCCTGTATTTTAGCTTTCGCCGCCAGCCATAAACCGGTTACATTTTCTGGATCTAAAGACAATGCTTTAAAAATCAGGGCTTTTGCTCCATCTGAGTAAAAACCCTTAGCATTCATGACCAGGGCATCTGCATACAACAGCATGGCATCGGACTGATTTCCTGAAATGACATCCGCTTTTTTAAAAGCGGATATAGCCAAATCATACTGTTTAAGCGCTTTATAGGTCTTTCCCAGCAAAATCCAGCTTTGCTGGTCATTCGGGTCATCTTTCAGCTTTGCACGTAAACTGGCCGCTGCTGTTTCCAGAGCTCCATTGTCCTGATTGCCGCCATCCAGCGCAAGGTTGATTGGTTCAGTCGAGGATTTGTCCATTTGCGCCTGAACATTATTCTTGAGATTTTGTAATTCATTATAGGCTTTTGAACCTGGCTCAAGCATTCCCTCTAACGTTTGCCAATAATTCAAAGCGGCTGCGTATTCCCCATTCTGCGCTTTTGCCATACCACCCAACCATAGTGCCGTAGTGTTCTGTGGTGCTATTTCCAACGCTTTGAATATAAGCTGCTTTGCCGGGTCTACGAAACTACCGCCATTAATCATCACCAACGCATCGGCATATTGCAGCATGACATCAGGATCATCCCCGGCCAATACATTGGCTTTAGCAAAAGCATCAACGGCTTTGTCAAACTGCTTAAGATATTTATACGATTTCCCCAACATCAACCATCCCTGAACATCATCAGGTTGCTTTTGTAGTCGTTCGGCTAAACCCGAAACCATAGAAGCGATGGAACCTACTTGCTGCTGTTGGGCGGATTGGCTTTTAATCGATTCATGGGCTTTTTTATAAAATAAGCCACTGGGGTTACCAAAAATCTGATAAAGCAGCACGGTGACAACCGGTAATGCCAGTAAAACAACCCAGGTCATCCAGCGTCCCATTTGTTTATCGGTTTGCTGGGTTTTATTCGATAACGCGAGATCAAAGCTTAAAGCCCGTTCCAATTCAGCAAATTGCTCATCATATTGGGCTTGATCAATAGCCCCGGCCTGCAATTGTGCCTTTAAATCGGCCAGTTTTTGCCGGGCTATGTCAATGTTCTGTTGGTCGACATCCGATTCCTGCACCTCGGTTTTACGCCACAAAGGTGGCAGAACGATAATCAAAGCTAATGCAATAAACGCGCTGCTAATCAGCCAAAATTCAGTTTTCAAAATGATTTCCTTTTTCCAGCAGCTGACGGATTTTTACTTCTCTTCTTCATTTAGCGTGATCGTTTTAAGACGTTTTTTGCGCCGGGCGTAAAGATAAATAACGATCAGACCGATCAGTAGAAAAGCAAACGGACCGATCCACAGCAAACCCGTTTTGATTTTAAACGGAGGCCGGTACAATACAAAGTCACCATAACGGGTCTGCATATAGTGTTTAATTTCCTGTTTGGATTTACCCTGATTAACCATTTCAGCAACCTGGCGTCTTAAATCCTTAGCCAAATCAGCGTTGGAATTAGCAATGTTCTCATTCTGGCAGACCAGACAACGTAATTCGGCTATCAGCGTACTATAGGTTGCTTCCTGTTCTGCGCTAGCAAACTTTTTCGCATCAATGCTAACCGCCAGAACGGCCGTATTCAATAGTAGTAAAAGACAAAATATATAGCTTCTCATGCGTTTTCAGCCTGTAATTTAGTGATGAGGGGCAAAAATATTTTTTCTATGTCATCCGGCGTAATTGGCCCGGTATGTTTATAACGGACAATATTTTTTTTGTCCATCACAAAAGTTTCGGGTACTCCATAGACGCCCCAGTCAATGCCTGCTCTGCCCTCGGGATAAATAATGCTGATCGTATAAGGATTACCCAATTGCAATAACAAGTTTTTAGCGGCGCCGACCGTGTCTTTATAATCTAACCCGACAATAGGGACACTGGTCTTGTGTGCCAGACGGTTTAATATAGGATGCTCAGCGCGGCAGGATACACACCAGGAAGCCCATACATTCAATAACCAAACCTTGCCCTGCATATCTGTTTCTGTAAGCCTTTTTTCCGGTGCATGCAACTGTACCAGGGAGAAATGCGGGGCGGACTTATTAATATAAGGTGACGGGATATCACGCGGATTCAGTTTTAAGCCAAGTGCAAGAAAAACCGCCATCACGATAAATAACAGCAGGGGAATAATGAACTTAAGCACTTTGTTCTCCGGTTTTTCTAGATTTCCGATAGCGCCTGTCCGTGGTCGCAATTAAGCCACCTAATGCCATTATCAAACTACCTAACCAGATCCAACGAATAAAGGACTTATAATACACACGCAGACTCCATGCACCCTTGCCATCCAAAGGTTCACCTAAGGCCACAAACAAATCACGAAAAATACCCGCATCAATTGCCGCTTCAGTCATCGGCATTTTTTGCACCCGGTAAACACGCTTTTGCGGTTCCAGTTCTGCAACCTCTTTACCCTTTAAATCAACCGTTAAAAAACCTTCTTGCGCCATATAATTGGGTCCCGGCGTTTCTTTAACACAGTGAAACTTGAAAATGTAATTCGCCATATCCAAGGTGTCCCCCGGCGCCATGCGGACATCTTTTTCCAGACTGTAAACAGAAGTTAAAGTAATGCCCATAACAAAGACGGCAATACCGGTATGCGCAACGGTCATACCGTAAAACCCGGCAGGTATGGACCTTAACCGTTGCCAATTCAGACCTTGTCGGCCTAAGCGGTCAATAAAAGACATGACGTTTGTTGCCACGGTCCATAAAGCCAGTGTCACGCCCAATGCCACGCCCCAGGAATAAAAGGGCATCAGTAAAGGAAATGCCAAGCCGCCAGCCATGCTGATTAGCATCGCCCAACGTAAGCGCATAGCCAGCATTTTGAAATTATCTGTCTTCCAGCGCAACAGCATGCCGAATCCGACAAAAAAACTTAACGGCGCCATCAAGGGTATAAATACTGAGTTAAAATAAGGTGGACCAACGGAAATTTTACCCATACCCAGTGCATCAATCAGCAACGGATACAGTGTGCCCAACAGGATGCTCGCCGCAGTGACCACCAGCAGTACATTATTGATTAAAAATGATGATTCACGGGAAATCAGTTCAAAAGAAGCCGGTGTACGCACTTTAGGGGCCCTAACCGCATAAAGCAACAAAGAACCACCCACAACAATAGCCAGGAATATCAGGATAAACAAGCCCCGGGATGGATCACTGGCAAAGGCATGGACAGAGGTTAACACTCCGGACCGCACCAGGAACGTACCTAGCAGACTCAGGGAAAAAGCAAAAATTGCCAATAACACAGTCCAGGTTTTAAAAACCCCGCGTTTTTCTGTGGCTGCCAGCGAATGAATCAGTGCCGTGCCAACAAGCCATGGCATAAAGGAGGCATTTTCCACCGGATCCCAGAACCACCAGCCTCCCCAGCCTAATTCGTAATACGCCCACCAACTGCCAAGCGTAATACCGATCGTTAAAAACATCCAGGCTATCGTGGTCCAGGGTCGGGACCAGCGCGCCCAGGCCGCATCAAGCCGGCCGTCAATTAAGGCCGCAATGGCAAAAGCAAAAGCAACTGAAAAACCGACGTACCCCATATATAACATGGGAGGATGGATGGCCAGGCCGGGGTCTTGTAGCAGAGGGTTTAAATCGCGGCCTTCCAACGGTACTGGAAATATCCTTTCGAAGGGATTTGATGTCAGCAGCAAAAACAGTATAAAGCCGATACTGACCAGACCCATCACACCCAAAACTTTGGCCACCATTTCATCAGGTACTTTATGGCTGAACAGGGCTACCAATGCTTTCCATATTGACAAAATTAATGCCCACAACAGCAGCGAACCTTCATGCGCACCCCAGACCCCGGAAATTAAATAAATCGTCGGTAAGGCGGTATTGGAATTATTTGCAGTATAAGTAACGGAAAAATCATGCACAAGAAATGAGTAGGTCAGACAGGCATAGGAAATGCCTATAAACAACAACTGTCCATAGGCCGCCGGTCTGGCGACTGCTATCCATCCAGGCACAGACTTTAGTGCGCCAAAAATTGGCAGGACCTGGATAACAGCCATGCATAAGGCAATAATGAGGGTAATTTGACCTAATTCTGGAATCATCGGAAATGTTTACCTTAAGTTGGTATTAAATTTTTTTGTATCTATTCGGTAAAATTTTACAGGTAGCTGCAGATTATTGATTTATCAGAACGTTTGCTGACATCCATGTGCAGCAGCCCGATAAATCAATGACCTGCAAACTGCCCGATAAAGTTATATTTTTTTAGTCATTTTTTTTGTTTTCAAACTGGCCGCAACTTCCGGTGGCATGTAGTTTTCATCATGCTTTGCCAGTACTTCGTCGGCCACAAATATTCCTTGATCATTAAGTCGGCCGTTGGCAATTATGCCCTGTCCTTCGCGAAACAAGTCCGGCAAAATCCCCGTATACTGCACTGTTATTTCCTTATTAAAATCAGTCAGCTTAAAACTAACCGTCAAACCGTCACCCGGACGTGCAACGGTGCCTTTGACAACCATCCCGCCGACCCTGAACAAGGCATTATCAGGTGCTTTACCTGCAACCACATCGGTAGTGGAAAAAAAATACATGAGGTTATCATTAAAAGACTTCAATGCAAATGCCATGGCGCCGGAAATGCCGACAATCATGATTAATATTAAATACAATCGCTGTTTTCTTTTTGGTGTCATTTATTGTTCCCGTCTACGGTTGCGCAACATCAGTTCGCGGATAAATTTTTTTCTTTGCAAAATGGGCAAAATTATATTTGCCAACAAAATAACCAGAGCTAATCCATAAGAAGTCCATACATAAAATGCATAGCCACCCATGGCGAAAAATTCTTGCCAGTTCATTCCACCTCCATTAATTGGGCAACCCATTGGGCATTTCGTTCGCGCACCAACAATTCCGTTCTTGCTTTCTGCAGCATCGCAATGAAATAAAAAATGTGAAAAGCCAGCGCCATCACTAATAACGGAATTAACATACTGACATCAATAGAGGGTTTTCCTAGCTTTGTAATGGTAGGGCCTTGATGCAGGGTGTTCCACCATTCCACGGAATAGTGAATAATGGGAATATTAACCACCCCTACCAGCGCCAGAATAGCTACAGCCCGGGAAGCTGTCCGTTTATCATCAATTGCCCCGTAAAGACCGATGACGCCTAGATATAAAAACAGTAAAATCAGTTCAGAAGTCAGTCGTGCATCCCAAACCCACCAGGTTCCCCACATCGGTTTTCCCCAAAGGGAACCGGTCACCAATGCCAGAAACGTAAAACTGGCGCCAATGGGCGCACTGCTAATCATCACCACTTCTGCCAATTTCATGCGCCAGATCAAAGCGATAGCTCCTGCTACGGCCATCATAATATAGACAAAAAGCGACATCCAGGCACTCGGTACATGAATATAAATAATCCGGTAACTATCGCCTTGTTGATAATCGGTAGGGGCCAGATACAACCCCGCATAAAGTCCATAGGCTAAAAGCAATAGAAAACCATAACTCAGCCAGGGAATTATGCGTCCGGAAATTCTGTAGAAATGCGGCGGAGAAGCCATGCGATGATATAATCTTACAACAGCATCAGGAATCAAAAACATAATTTTTAGTGTTCAAAGGTTGGAATAGAAATTACCTGCAGACAGCACGTTAATTATCGACAGGTACAATACATATTGTTGAGTACCTATTCATAATTCTCATCAAAAATTCTAGCGGGTGGTCTATGAATAGAAGTTGTCGCCAGTGAAGACAGACTAAAATAGCATTTCATTTTCAGTAGTAAGCTCTCTATTATTGGACAGTCTCCCAGGCAAGTTCGGGATAGATATTAAAACCATTTTTGACCCGCAATTTGTCAATTAATTCATTATTGAAGTATTTCACAACAAGGAATTTTTTTAGAAAATATTTCCTTTGCCCCTACATAGTTATTCAGCAAACATTGTAAAGAGGATGCAGATTATTGATTTATCAGACTTTTTGACTTTTTCAACAGTTATGCTGCAGCAGAGCTTATTCAGCACCAAAATATAACAACAAATTAAAAACCAGCATCCTAACTTGCGGAAACGCCGAAATATACTTCGCGCCCATGCATTCGTTTTTTTGCAAGAACAGTCAGGTTATACTCATTTTCAACGCTGCCGCAGCCGGCCAGGGAGCCAAAACCAGTGCCAGCAACAATAATGATGCCAAAATGTTTATCTGCGCATCAACCGGCAAGCCACTGCCCGCCATCGTGACGGCATTACTGGCGAATATCAATACCGGTACATATAAGGGTAAAACCAGTAATGATAAAATCATCCCGCCGCGCCGCAAACCAACAGTCAAGGCTACGCCGATAGCGCCAATCAGACTTAAAACCGGCGTACCAAGCAATAATGTTAGCAGCAAAATACTTAAGGAATGATTAGGCATCCCCAAAAAAACGGCCAACAAGGGTGCAACAATAAGCAATGGCAAACCAGTTACCAGCCAATGCGTTAATATTTTGGCGAAAACCAGTACCGAAACCGGATGGGAACTCAGCAATATCTGTTCCAACGAACCATCATCGAAATCAGATCGAAACAAGCCGTCCAAGGATAGCATAGCCGCTAATAATGCCGACACCCAGATGACTCCCGGCGCCATGGCCTGCAGTAATTTTGGCTGAGCACCCACTCCCAGTGGAAATAAGGTCACCACCAAAATAAAAAATAACAGTGGATTGGCCATTTCGGCGCGTCGGCGAAACGCCAGCGTCAGATCGCGCCGTACTATGGCAAGAAACGCTTTAACTATTGACATCAGAAAGACTTACCCGTTGTACATCGACGTTATGCAATGCAACGTCGTGATGTGAAGTTAAAACAATCATGCCGCCGCGCTCCGTATGTTCGAGCATCAGGTGTTCAATGACAGCAATCCCCTGTTTATCCAGCGATGTAAAGGGTTCATCAAGAATCCATAAACTATTGCCGGTAATCAATATCCTGGCCAGTGAAAGTCTGCGTTTCTGGCCGGCGGACAACGCTTGCACCAGAACATCGTCATAACCTTTTAAATGCACTTTCTGCAATGCCTCAGGAATACTATAAGCACCTCGCTGACTTAAGGCCAATGAAGTTCGTAGGTTCTCAAAGACCGTCAATTCTTTTTTTACACCATCCAGATGCCCAACATAGGCCATTTCTGAAAAGAATTGGCTGTCATAAATGGATCGTCCGCACCAGCGTATCTCACCGGCATCAGGTTCCCTGAAGCCACAGATTAAACGCAGCAATGAAGTTTTCCCACTGCCGTTTTTACCTTCCAGTAATAATACCTGCCCGGCATACAAATCAAAGTTTAAATCTTCAAATAAAACCCTGTCATCACGAATGCAGCTAAGATTGACACCTTCAAGGTTGATTGCATTTTTTTGTGTTGTTTCCATTTGCAAAAAGGCGGTCTGCATTAATTTCATGTGCTGTTAACAAATATACCGATAATAATAGCAGTCTTTATGGCTATCCGGGAAACCTATACCGTGAAAGCCACTGCTATGTGCTGAGAGACGAAGCGCAGCAACGACTCTTGTTGCACCTCATTCAGCAGCGTATAGTATAACGACTTCATTTTGAAGGTGTCTCGTAGTTTTTCATGATCGTTAGGGTGCATGCAATAATGAATACCGGGCGCTTACCGTCGTAGCCAGTTGATTACTTGAAAACCATTGGCCATTGTAGTTTGTGTATTATCCAGTTACACAAAAAAGACCATCAGCTAAGAGACAACATATTATCCAAAGAACGCCTGGCCAACATCGCCTGCCGTTCCGGAACGGTAATGCGGTTAACGACATTACCTGCCACCAGGTTTTCGAGCACCCAAGTCAGATGTTGAGGATCGGTTCTGAACATCGTTGAACACATGCACAATGTTGGCGACATAAAATGAACATTTTTTCCTTGTGTTTTACATTCCTCGTGCAAACGGTTGACCAGATTCAATTCCGTGGCAACCAGCCACCGTGTATTGGGCTTGGCCATTCTTATCGTTTTTAAAATGTTCTCAGTGGAACCGATATAATCCGATTTCTGACAAACTTCGAAACAGGCTTCTGGATGTGCAATAACCTGAGTGTCGGGATAACGCTGTAAAAAACTATCAATCTGCTCTGCCTGAAAAACCTGGTGCACCGAACAAAATCCTTTCCATAAAATCATTTTAGCCTGGGTAATCTCATGTTCAGTTAACCCGCCTAAAGGCTTATTAAAATCCCACACCACCATTTCATCCAAGCTTATGCCCATGCCATAACCGGTATTTCTACCCAAATGCTGATCCGGAAAAAACAAGACTTTATCCCGCCGTTCAAAACTCCATTCAAGAATCTTCCGGGCATTGGAAGAAGTACAGACAATACCGTCATGCTCACCACAGAATGCCTTAAGATCCGCAGCTGAATTGATATAGGTGATGGGTGTAACCGTTGCATCCACATCCAGAACCTGCGCCAGCTCATCCCAACATCTTTGCACATTAACCAAGTTTGCCATATCCGCCATTGAGCAACCAGCGGCCATATCCGGCAAAATGGCAAGCTGATCCGGGCGGGACAAAATATCGGCAACTTCCGCCATGAAATGTACGCCACAAAAAACGATAAAATTCGCCTCAGAAGCCGCCGCCTCACGGGATAGTTTCAACGAATCCCCGGTGATATCGGCATATTTAAATACTTCATCGCGTTGATAATGATGACCGAGAATAATACAGCGGCTGCCAAGCTCGGCTTTAGCTGCAATAATACGTGCTTCACATTCTTCATCGTCAAGCAGTGCATAATTTTGTATAGGAATGGGTGTTATCGAAGCCATTGTGAAACCTGAACAAATGAATAATGAGGCATTGCGCGAGCGCTGGTGAAGGTTAAGCCTCTGAAAACTTCAGTCGGCATACCGCTGAACTTTCAGCGCTTAACCGGCTTATCTTTTTTTTCGACAAGTGGTTTACGTAATTTGATCCCCAATTCCCGTAACTGCAGATCATTCACCACAGCGGGCGCATCAATCAATGGACAGGCAGCAGTCTGGGTCTTGGGAAAAGCAATGACTTCACGTATTGAGCTTGCACCGGTCATTAACATAACCAATCGATCCATACCAAAAGCAATCCCACCATGTGGCGGGCAACCATATTTCAAGGCCTCGAGCAAAAATCCAAATTTACTTTGCGCCTCTTCCTCAGTAATACCTAATAATTTAAAAACAGCTTTCTGCATATCAGTATTATGGATACGAATAGAGCCGCCACCAAGCTCAGTACCATTAAGCACTAAATCATAGGCTCTGGACAAGGCGGAGCCCGGGTCTTTCTGCAATGCCGCCATGCTGCAACTGGGCGCAGTAAATGGGTGGTGAATGGCATTCCAGCGTTGCGCCGCGGCATCCCAATCAAACATTGGAAAATCAACCACCCACAATGGCTTCCATTCACCCTGCAATAAATTTCGCTGCAATCCTAATTTGACCCTTAATGCACCTAGCGATTCATTAACGATATTTGCCTTATCAGCGCCAAAAAACACCAGATCGCCGGTTACAGCTCCGGTTTTAGTCAGAATTTTCTCAACAATATCATCCGGAATGAATTTAAGAATCGGTGATTGCAGACCGGCAATACCCGCTGCACGGTCATTAACCTTAATATAGGCCAGTCCTTTCGCGCCATAGATTGCTACAAATTTAGTCAGTTCATCAATCTCTTTACGTGTCAATTCACAACCTTGCGGCAACCTTAATGCCGCAACCCGGCCATCAGGATCGTTGGCTGGACCGGAGAAAACCTTGAATTCAACAGTGCGCATCTCGTCAGCGATGTCCACCAGTTCCAGAGGAATACGTAAATCTGGCCGATCTGTTCCATATCTGCGCATGGCTTCATGGTAAGTTATACGCGGAAATTCAGCAGGTAATTGCGTAGCCAGAATATCATTGAACAAATTCCGGATCATTTCTTCCATGAGTGCCATAATCTGGTCTGCCGTCATGAATGAAGTTTCGATATCCAGCTGGGTGAACTCCGGTTGTCTATCCGCGCGTAGATCCTCATCCCGGAAGCAGCGTACGACCTGATAATAACGGTCCATACCAGAGATCATCAATAATTGTTTGTATAACTGCGGTGACTGCGGCAATGCGAAAAAAGCATTCTGATGGGTACGGCTGGGAACGATATAATCCCTTGCCCCTTCCGGGGTTGCTTTCGTCAAATAAGGTGTTTCGATTTCATAGAAATCCTTTTGATCCAGATAATTCCGCAAATTCCGGGTAATATCCCGGCGTATTTTTATTTTTTCCAGCATATCCTTGCGCCGCAAGTCAATATAGCGATAGCGCAGGCGCATCTCCTCATTAACTTCTATGTCCCCTTCCAAAGGGAAAGGCGGCGTTTCAGACTTGTTTAAAACTTCGACTTGCTGAACCAGGATCTCTATTTCACCGGTAGGCAAATTCGGATTAACCGTACCCTCCGGCCGATTGCGTACAAGCCCCTTAATTTTTAGGACATATTCACTGCGAACACTCTCAGCAATAGCAAATGTATCCGGTGTATCCGGATCAAAAACGATTTGCACCAGTCCTTCACGATCACGCAGATCGATAAAAATCACCCCGCCATGATCGCGGCGCCGATGTACCCAACCGCATAATTGAACAACTTCTTCTAAATGATCTGTATTAATTTCACCACAGTGGTGGGTACGCATAGGAAATCTCTGTTAAATCCAAAAAGTTTGTGTAAAAATAAGTGTCGGCTAAATGTTGTGCACGCTAATGGCTGCCGCAGTTACCACCCCCGCAGCAACTCGATTTTGCGGGGGCCGGCTTCGTGCTATTGGGTTCTCCGGCAACATTCCGTTTTGAACCCTTTTTAAAATCCGTTTCATACCAACCACTGCCCTTAAGCCTGAACCCAGCCGCGGAAATCTTTTTGATTAATTTGGGTTCATTGCAGACCGGGCATTGCCGTAGCGGCTCCGCATTAACTTTTTGCAGTGCTTCATACTCGTGACCACAAGCTTCGCATTGATATTCATAGATTGGCATAATCGTCTCCGAATGAAGCTAAAATAAAAGATAAAGTAAGGGCGGGATTTGATTTTTCAAGTCCCTTGGATAAAATTAGACGGCTATTTAACGGCATAATCAGAAATCAATTGAATAAATTAACCCTAACCCGCCCCGATGACTGGCATTTACATGTCAGGGACGGCAGCCTGCTCAAAACGGTAATCCCTCATACAGCAAAACAATTTGCCAGAGCAATTATCATGCCTAACCTGAGTCCCCCAGTCACCACCGTCAAGCAAGCCATGCAATACCGGCAGGAAATCCTGCAGGCCTTGCCGGCAAAAACCGATTTCTGTCCACTGATGACTTTATATCTGACTGAAACAACAACAACTGCTGAAATCCGTACAGCAGCAACTTCAAAATATGTCTCTGCAGTCAAACTCTACCCTGCAGGGGCAACAACTAATTCTGCCTCTGGTGTTGCCCGTTTGTCCTCAATAACCCCGATTTTGGAAGCCATGCAAAAACATGACTTACCCTTACTCGTACATGGTGAGGCAACAGGCCAGGATATAGATATATTCGATCGTGAAAAAGTATTTATCGATAATACCCTGACGCGTTTAGTCAAAGATTTCCCAGCTTTGCGCATTGTCTTGGAACATGCCACCACCCGGGATGCTGTCCAGTTTGTTCTTGACGCAGATGCAACGATCGCCGCAACAATTACCCCGCAACATTTAATGTTTAATCGTAATGTCTACCTTGCTGGCGGCATTAAACCGCATTATTACTGTTTGCCGGTTATTAAACGCGAAATACATCGGCAAACGCTGCTAAATGCAGCCACCAGCGGCAATCCAAAATTCTTTCTGGGGACGGACAGCGCTCCGCATTTAAAACATTTCAAGGAAACCAGTTGTGGATGCGCAGGCTGTTATAGTGCAGCATCAGCGTTGGAATTTTACACTGAAGTCTTTGACCAGGCCGGCGCTCTGGACAAACTGGAAGGCTTTTCCAGCTTCCATGGCGCAGATTTTTATCACCTTCCACGAAACACGACGCGCGTCACCTTGCGTAAACAAGCCTGGAAAATTCCAGATAGTTACCCGGTCGATTCGGCAGCACTAATACCCCTCAACGCCGGAACTACTATCAACTGGAAAATACAGCCAGCTGACAATTAAACCACTACTCGCGAAGCATTATTGCTTTTTCTCGATGGAATCCTCTAATTCATCCAGTTCTTCATCCTGCTCGAAATCAACATCATAGTCATCATCAGGCACATTTCCATCAAGAACCTGATAACGCCGGCGTTGCATGTAGGCGTCCCGAAAAAAAGCATAGCGGTCAACGGCGGCTTCTGTGGCGACCTGTTCAGCCTCCAGGAAATCCGCCCGCTGATCAATGGCATTAACAAGACCCGCCCCGGATCCGGCGGCACTGGCAGCAGTTGAAGCCGCCCCGCCAACCAGAAAAGTATACGTCATTGGATTCATCAGCGCATCACCGACCAGTTCAAACGTACCTCTGGGTGAACTTGGACCCAAAAACGGCAACACGAGATAAGGCCCGGTTGGAACGCCCCAGTAACCCAAGGTTTGTCCGAAATCCTCATCATGCTTAGGTATGTCCATCATTGATGCGACATCAACAAAACCCGCGACACCCAGGGTCGTATTCACAAGAAAACGTCCCATATCCATCCCCCCCTGTACGAACTTTAACTGCATTAAATCGTTCAAGGAAACGCCTATGTCCCGCATATTACTGAAAAAATTGGTGATTCCCTGATCCAAAAATTCCGGTGTGACCCAGCGATAGCCTTTTGCCAGTGGCTTCATAGCATATTCATCCAGGGTGTCGTTAAATTCCTGGGTACTGCGGTTCCAACCTTCCCAGGGGTCGCGGGGATCAGTAACCGTTGTAGTCGCACAAGCACTCAGCAGTGCCAGTAGCAGCAAACTGCAGAATTTCAAACCGGTTTTCAAGAAGAGATTATTGTTATACATTTCGTTATCCCCTTTATCTGTCCTTGCTCATTTATCTTAGGTCAAAGTTTGAGTAAGATAGCATAGTTTTTGAATTTCATCGAGCGTTAATATACTGATACTAACGGCAACTTCACTTCACTTACAGACTTTAAAAAACCATCATGCAAAAACCAGACAAGCCGATAGCCAACCGTTTTAGAGGGTACCTTCCGGTGATCGTTGATATCGAAACCGCCGGTTTTAATCCAAAAACAAACCCTTTATTGGAAATCGCTGCAGTAATCGTTGAATTTGATGAGCAGGGCGAGATGATCTGCACCGAAACACATTCCACACACATCCTGCCGTTCAAAGATTCAATTCTGGATGAAGCTGCCTTGAAATTTAATGGTATTGAACCTTACCATCCATTCCGTATGGCACAGGAAGAAAAAGCGGCCCTGGCAGCCATTTTTCAACCCATTAGAAAAGCAATTAAACGCAATGCGTGCACCCGGGCCATCCTGGTCGGTCATAACCCGGCATTTGACATCGGTTTTTTAAATGCCGCAATTCAAAGGACAAATTGTAAACGCAGCCCGTTCCACCCTTTCAGCACTTTTGATACAGCAACATTGGGGGGATTGGCATACGGTCAAACGGTGCTGGCTAAAATTGCAAAAGCCGCCGGCCTGGACTGGGACAACGAACAAGCGCACTCGGCGCGCTATGATGCCCAACAAACCGCGCAATTGTTTTGTAAAATTGTAAATCGCTGGAAACTACTGACAACACCGGAAGCAGACCCGCCAGTATAGCGAAAAAACCTTGTTAGCCAATAGCTTGTTCAAAGTCTTGGCCGGTTAGGATGCCAGCTCAGTGATTAATCAGGACACATGAATACGCCCCTGGCAGCTCTGCTGCAACATCCCTGTGGCGAGAGTCTGATCAATCAACAACCAGCTTCCTGCCTGAAAAGCGTGCTGAAACAGTTACATAACTTGCTATGCGCCAGCTTCAGTCCCTTGCTCTCTACAAAAATCACGCGTTATAAATTATCCAGCCTTGACTGCGCAAAATATCGTTACGTCAACCAAACGAAATAAACAAAACCTTAGCGATTTCTTTACGTTGATTAACGCTGAAGGCCATTGATTTACGAGCAGTACTGCGGAACAAAACACATCAATGCCGGTTTGCTGCGCTGCCTTCGCCTGTATAGGCGCTATCGCTTCAATCTTTATAAGATATGATAATTTTATTCAATCTCTGAACCCCTAACCCTAAGAGGCTTGATCAAACACGCCGTCAACCCCGCAAGCATTTTTCCCAATTCGCCGCGGCTGTATAAATCCATCACAATATCGCAGCCCCCAACCAACTCGCCATTAATATAAAGCTGCGGGTACGTTGGCCATTGCGAAAAGGTTTTCAATGCCTCACGCATTTCCGGATCTTCAAAAATATTAATTGCTGTAAATTTGGCCCGGGAAGCCTGAAGAACCTGTACAATCTGGCCTGAAAATCCGCACTGCGGAAAATCCGGCGTCCCTTTCATATACAATACTACAGGATTTTTAAGCTGTTTTTTAATTCGTTCTATTACATCCATCACTTATCACTCAAAATAAAATAACCTAGTAATATTATCAACTATTGGCGTTTAATAAAAGTTAATTTTTTAACTTGCCGCTTGTCAGTACTGATTTAGCAATTTATAATTGGTAGTTTTTTCAAAAGGCAGCCAAACGCTGCCTTTTTACTTTTACGGCGCAACTATGATCAGCCACATTATGTCAACGTACACCCGGTTACCCGTTACCTTTATGCGGGGTAAGGGTGTATGGCTTTGGGATACAGAAAATACGCCTTATCTGGATGCGCTTGCCGGTATTGCCGTATGTAATCTAGGCCACGCACATCCTGCTGTTCATAAGGCCATTTGCAGTCAAAGCGAACATTTGCTGCATACATCTAATTTATACGGCATCGCCAATCAGGAAAAACTGGCTGACAAGCTCAACAAATTAAGTGGCATGGCACAGAGTTTTTTTTGCAATTCCGGTGCCGAAGCCAATGAAGCCGCTATAAAAATCGCCCGCTTATACGGTCACCGAAAGGGTATTGACAAGCCTGCCATCCTGGTCATGAAAAACAGTTTTCACGGCCGGACAATGGCAACGCTTAGCGCGACCGGAAACACAAAAGTACAACAAGGCTTTGCGCCCCTACTTGACGGTTTTTTGCATGTTCCCTATAACGATATCAGTGCCATACAATCTACCTTTGAAGCACAGCACAATATTGCTGCGATCCTGCTTGAACCTATTCAAGGTGAAGGCGGCGTTAATATTCCGGCAGCAGATTATCTGAACCAAATCCGAAAACTTTGTGACCAATATAAAATATTGATGATGCTGGATGAGGTACAAACCGGTATTGGCCGAACCGGTCAATTTCTAGCCTACCAGCATAACCAGATATTGCCGGATGTATGCACTTTGGCTAAAGCACTCGCTAATGGCGTGCCTATTGGAGTCTGTATGGCACATGGGCCAGCGTTGGATTTACTCAATGCTGGCACGCACGGATCCACCTTTGGCGGCAATCCCCTGGCCTGCAGCGCGGCACTTGCTGTTCTGCAGATTCTGGACGACGAAAATCTAATATCACAAGCCGCAGACAAAGGCGACCAGCTTAGCAGCGCTTTAAAACAGCGCTTGCAGGATAATCCATATATCGTTGAAATCCGTAATAAAGGCATGATGATCGGCATACAACTTGCCAAGCCCTGTGCCGAACTCGTCAGTCATGCTTTAGGCAAACAACTGTTAATCAATGTTACCAACAACAACACGATTAGATTATTACCTCCTTTACTGATAAATGATGCTGAAATCAGACTCTTGGTAGAAACCCTGTCGTCAATAATTAATACTTTCACCCAACCGTAGTCGTAACAATTCTTATGCAACCCAGACATTTTATTAGTCTGCTGGATTTATCCGCAAGCGAATTCCGCGCATTGATCCAGCGTGCCATTGCTCTGAAAAACAATCGAGATGTTGATTATCAACCGTTAAAAGGACAGGTTTTGGCGATGATTTTTGAAAAATCATCTACCCGCACGCGGATTTCATTTTCCGCCGGCATGGCCCAGTTTGGTGGAAGCGCCCTGTTTTTATCACCCAGGGACACGCAATTAGGGCGCGGAGAACCGCTGCGGGACAGCGCTAAAGTTATATCCAGCATGGTAGACGGCATTATGCTAAGAACCCATAAACATGAAACAGTAAAGACCTTTGCAGAACACGCCAGTGTTCCGGTAATTAACGGCTTAACTGACTTGTTACACCCCTGCCAATTGCTGGCGGATATGCAAACCTATTTTGAATTGCGCGGCGATATCACTAACAAAACAGTTAGCTGGATCGGCGATGGCAATAATATGTGTCATTCTTATATTAATGCCGCACGACTGTTGGATTTTAAACTGCATATTGCCTGTCCCCCAGACTATCAACCTTCTGAAAAGCTTGTAAAGGCAGCAGGGAATCATGTGGTTTTGTTTGATTCAGCCTTTCAGGCTGCAAGTCAGAGTGATTTAATAGTCACCGATGTTTGGGCAAGCATGGGACAGGAACAGGAACAACAAAAAAGACAATCTGCGTTTAAAAATTACCAAGTCACTAACCGCATCATGCAGCAAGCAAACCAGCAGGCTTTATTTATGCATTGCTTACCGGCCCATCGCGGCGAAGAAGTATGCGCCGACGTTATTGATGGCTCACAAAGTGTGATTTTTACTGAAGCCGAGAACCGCCTGCATGCACAAAAAGCGCTGCTTGAATTTCTAATGTGCAGCTGATAAACCTAGCAAAATTATCGATAAGCGTTACGCTTCAGCTGCTTTGTCGGTTAGGATACGGGTCCTGGATTTATCAGAACGTGTGAATAATCAATAAACAGCAGCCTTTTTGAAAAGGATGCTGAATAACTTCTGATAAACTTGAGCGGTGTTGTACCTTAATATGTCTTTGTAGCAAACACAAAATCAGTCTCGTAAAGCTTAAGTTAAAGCTAGGTCATTCATGCGAGAATTATGCAACGGCTTGTTTAAACACCGCTGCTTAGTTAAACTCTATCAGCACTTACATAAATTAATTGAAAGGATTTTTTGTGAAACAGATCGTATCACTGATTTTTATAAGCATCATTAGCTGGTCCGCTCATGCTGAGACTGTATATGTGACAGACAGTATAAAATTCACTCTGCGCAGTACTGAAAGTAATCGCAGCAAAATATTAAAGATGCTGCCGACTGGAACACCCCTGACGGTTCTCGAAAAAAACGAAAGCTCAGGCTATTCCAGAGTCAAGCTGAAAAATGGCCTGGAGGGTTATATTCTCACCCGGCACACACAAAACAAGCCGATCAGCCTCTGGCTCTTAAACAGTGCCAAGAAAAAACTGCAAAAATTACAGGCGGAAAATAATCGCATAAAAGCAGAGTTGAATACCTTAAAAGGTGAGAATTCAAGTGCCAACACTTCCAATGCCGCCCTGACCCGGGAACGCGACAAACTCAGTAATGAACTTGACGAGTTACGTCAGACGGCGGCAAATGCCGTGCAATTGAAACACCAACGGGATCAACTACAAGAACGTGTGGTCAATGTGGAAAGAGAACTGGAACAAATCAAACGGGAAAATCAAGCATTAGAGGACAGTTCAAATCAGGACTGGTTTCTATACGGCGGCATCCTTTCCTTTATAGGTATTTTTCTCGGTCTGCTGCTGCCCAAAATCAGCTGGCATCGTAAAACCAGCAACTGGGATACCTTTTAATGCACGGGCCAGTATTCTTTGCTGACATACATCCCGGCGCCAGCAAAGCTTGCTGTATTGAGCCGTAACACCCTATATATTTTTACACGATAGATTACAACAAGGAGTTTGCCACGATGGCCGATTCGACAGATAAAAACACCCGCATTTATTCCTCGCAGGTTGTGGATGGCATGGAACGCGCGCCTAGCCGCGCCATGCTGCATGCCGTAGGATTTGATAATGCCGATTTCCAAAAACCGCAGGTAGGCATCGTTTCCACATGGAGTATGGTAACCCCGTGCAACATGCATATCAACAAACTGGCTGTTGTCGCTGCAAAAGGTGTGGATGATGCTCAGGGAAAGGCCATTATTTTCAACACTATTACCATTTCAGACGGCATTTCAATGGGCACCGAAGGCATGAAATACTCCCTGGTTTCCCGGGAGGTTATCGCCGACTCCATTGAAACGGTTGCCGGTTGCCAAGGCTTTGATGGACTTGTGGCCATCGGTGGTTGCGATAAAAACATGCCGGGCTGCATGATTGCTTTGGCGCATTTGAACCGCCCGGCCATTTTCGTTTATGGTGGCACCATCCTCCCGGGTTGTCATAATGATAAAAAATTAGACGTGGTGTCTGTTTTTGAAGCGGTCGGATCCCGGGCCAATGATAAAATTGATGATGCCGAACTGGCTGCAATCGAAGCAAAAGCCATTCCCGGCGCAGGTTCCTGCGGCGGCATGTATACCGCCAACACTATGGCCTCTGCAATTGAAGCGTTGGGTATGAGTTTGCCCAATAGTTCTGCACAAGCCGCCGTTTCCGAAGATAAACGTCAGGATTGCGAACGTGCTGGCGCCGCGGTGATGGAACTACTAAAAAAAGACATCAAACCCCGTGATATTATGACTAAAGCCGCATTTGAAAATGCTATTACGGTTGTCATTGCTCTGGGAGGTTCAACCAACGCGGTATTACACCTACTGGCAATGGCTAATGCCGCCAGTGTCGATCTTGACCTGGAGGATTTCACCCGCATCGGGAAAAATGTCCCCATGCTGGCTGATCTGAAACCCAGCGGCCGCTATCAAATGGCTGAACTTATTGAAATTGGCGGCATTCAGCCGCTGATGAAAATTCTGCTGGACAAGGGTCTGCTGCATGGCGACTGTTTAACTGTCAGCGGTAAAACGCTTAAAGAAAATCTTGCGGATGTGCCCGCTTACCCTTCCGAACAGGACATTATTCGCTCGCTGGACAATCCGATTAAGGAAACCAGCCATCTGGTAATTTTACACGGCAATCTTGCCACCGAAGGCGCCGTGGCCAAAATCACCGGCAAGGAAGGCCTCTGTTTTACTGGCAACGCCAAAGTATTTGATGCCGAGGAACAAGCATTACAGAGCATTCTTAAGGGTGAAATTATCAAAGGTGATGTTATTGTCATTCGCTATGAAGGCCCTAAAGGCGGACCCGGTATGCGCGAAATGTTATCGCCCACTTCGGCCGTCATGGGCAAAGGTCTCGGTAAGGAAGTCGCGCTAATCACCGACGGTAGATTTTCCGGAGGTACACACGGCTTTGTGGTGGGTCACATTACACCGGAAGCCTACGTAGGCGGCACCCTGGCTATTATCGAAACCGGGGATTCGATAACCATTGACGCCGAAAACAGGCAGTTGACCTTGCACCTGGATGACGCAGAAATCAACCGGCGCATGGCGCAATGGCAGCAACCAGCTCCGCGCTATACCCGCGGCGTTCTGGCCAAGTACGCACATTTAGTGAGTTCTGCATCTGTTGGCGCGGTAACCGATAACCTGGATTAACAACAGTCGCTACGGATTTGTCACACTTAATCTGAAAACATCAATAATACTGAATTTTGTGTAAATCTGAGCGGTAGCGAGCTTAAACCTAGGAGCCTGTCTGAGAATAGCGAACGTAGCGAGGGCAAGACGGATTGAGTCAGATTTTTCGATCATTTGAGGCGAATAGCCGGGCTATTTAACGAAAAGGATCGGGAAATATGACCAATCTGGCTGGTTCTCAGTAGATCTGTCTGTTCTCGGACAGACGCCTAGAAAGATCACTTGGGTGCGGAATTATAGAATATGCTGTAGGTTGCAAGGCAGCGATATCGATTGCTGCGCCGAAACATATTAGGAGGCTCTCCTAATGCGCTTTCATTTTGAAAAGGTCATGGTTAGGCTTCTTTATGAGCGATAAGATACAATGACTTATCATGCCATATAGCGGACAGTTGATGGTATTTATGAACGATACGCCAAAACAACGTCAAACTGCTTTTATAAACTGGTTTAGAGATTCATCGCCTTATATACATGCGCATCGGCATTGTACCTTTGTCATTTCAGTTCCCGGCGAAGCCGTTCTAGCTAAGAATTTTGCCGGCCATGTGCATGATTTCGCTTTACTCAGCAGCCTGGGAATCCGGCTGGTACTTGTGCATGGCATCCGTCCACAAATTGATCAACGCCTGACCGAACTAAAGCAAACTCCGCGCTTCCATCAGAACCTTCGCATTACCGATGATACCGCCTTACACTGTGTTACCGAAGCGGCCGGCAAAGTTCGTGTCGAGCTGGAAGCCTTATTGTCCATGGGGCTTTCTAATTCACCCATGTCAGGAGCCAAAATACGCGTGGCTTCCGGAAATTTTATCACCGCCAAACCGATTGGCATCATTAACGGTATCGATTATCATCATACCGGTACAGTGCGTCGTATTGACAGCAGCGCTATTCATCAACAACTTGACCAAAATTATGTCGTCTTAATTTCGCCGGTGGGGTTTTCACCCAGTGGTGAAATTTTCAACCTCAGTGCCGAACAGCTTGCCACTGAAGTCGCAATCGCACTGCAAGCCGAGAAATTAATACTAATGACGGAGCGTAGTTGCCGGTCTCCGGATCAGCAGCAGCTGATTCCACAAATGACAACCCAGGAGGCAACGGAACTAATGGCGCAACACCCTGAACTGCCAGCCAGCATAACCCATCCGCTGAAAGCGGCCATCAAGGGCTGTCAATCAGGTGTAGAACGGGGGCATCTGGTAGACAGCTCCCTAAATGGCGCTTTATTACTGGAACTATTCAGCCGTGATGGCATCGGTACTTTAATCAGTTGTGCACCCTTTGAGGAACTGCGCAAAGCCCGGCTTAACGATATCGGTGGTATACTTGAATTAATCACGCCGCTGGAGCAACAGGGCAAACTAATCACACGCTCCCGGGAACATTTAGAAATGGCAATTGATGATTATGTGATCATCGAACGGGATGGTCTGATCATCGCCTGTACCGCCTTGCATAAGCACGATAAATGCGGCGAACTTGCCTGTCTCGCAGTACACAAGGATTATCGCAACGCGGCACGCGGCAACCGGTTGCTGGAACAGATCTGCCGTAATGCGCGCGCTCAGGGTATCAATAAGATCTTTGTTTTGTCAACACAAACCATGCACTGGTTTATTGAGCACAATTTCACAGAAACTTCCATAGAATCGCTTCCGCAACCCCTTAAAAAATTATACAATCGGGAACGAAACTCCCGAGTTCTATGTAAAAACATTTGTTAATTAAGCATTAATGCCAAACCCTCAAAATAGCATCAATCTGCTGCAAATATCCGACATGCACATTCCACTCGAACCGGGAGAAACCTTACTGGGTATCGATACTGAGTATTACTTCCATGCAACACTTGAAAACGCATTGGCCCACGGCAAAAAAATTGACGCGATGCTGGTAACTGGCGACCTCGTGCAACAGCCCCATTCATCAAGTTATCAACGGATTTTGCACACCCTGCAGAAATTACCTTTTCCATGCCTCTGCCTACCTGGCAATCACGATAACGAAAAATTAATGCAAAATATTCTGAATAGTGGCAATGTCAGCTGCAGCAAACAAACGCTGCTGGGAAGCTGGCAAATCATTTGCCTAAACAGCCTGTTGCCGGATGAAGAAAGTGGTTTTCTCGCCGGCGATGAGTTGGCTTTTCTGGAACACTGCCTACAAAGCACACCCCAGTACCCTACTGTTATTGCAGTGCATCATCATTGCCACCCCATTAACAGCGCCTGGATGGATACGATGATCATCGAAAATCACGTTGAGTTCACGCGTTTGCTGCAAAACCATTCCCAGGTGAAAGTTATCGTTCATGGCCATATTCACCAATCTCTGGACATAAGCTATGAACATTTCCATATTCTTGGAACACCCTCAACTTGCTTCCAGTTCAAACCGGCAAGCCGGCATTTTGAACTGGATAGCTGTTCCCCAGGCTACCGATTTCTGGAATTATTGACCGATGGTCAGTATATTACCACAGTACATCGACTGCCCGAAGTCTTGCAAAACCTCTGTATAAATTCAGAAGGTTATTGATTGTTCTGGTTGGCAGGAGACTGATTGGACAAAAATCCCGCCGGATCAATAGGGATGGAATCAGGAATCAGCATGGCTCCCAATTCCACTAATGCCCGGCGATAAACCTTACGTTTGAAATACACTACATCCTTAAGCGGATCCCAATATTCAACCCAGCGCCAGCCGTCAAACTCCGCCCGTTCCACACGATCAAAACGGAAACTGGATTCATGGCTGAGCAGACGTAATAAGTACCATATCTGTTTCTGCCCAATACATAACGGTAAGGAACGATGCCTGATATAGCGTTCCGGCAGTTTATAACGCAACCAATAGCGGGTTCTTCCGATCAACTGAACATCCCATGATTCCAGTCCGGTTTCCTCCCACAGCTCCCGGTACATTGCTGTTTGCGGGTCCTCGTTTTTGTCAATTCCACCTTGTGGAAACTGCCACGAATCCATACCTGCGCGCTTTGCCCAGAAAACCCGTCCGGCATCATTACAAAGGATGATCCCGACATTGGGTCGGTATCCTTTTGAGTCAATCATGTTACAAACCTGTGTTCATCTGCTCTGTATGTTTCTGGCCTAAAATGTTAAAATCGCCAGCAAGAGCAAGAATTAATTTAATGAACCCATTGTTCCATAAATCCTGCAAAGACGCCACTTTTCCACAGCACAATTTTTTAAGAGTACTACCGGATCCCTGACCGTGAGTTTAACCATTTTTGATTTAGACAACACTTTAATTGCTGATGACAGCGATTTTTTATGGGGACAGTTTCTAGTTGACCAGGGCATTGTTGATAAACATGAATATCAGCAAGCCAATGAAAAATTTTATCAGGACTATAAGCAAGGCCAGTTGAACATTGTCGAATATCTGCATTTTTCGTTAGCGCCACTGGCCAGGCACACGCGGCAGGAATTAGAACAATGGCGTGCAATTTTTATCGAGGAGATTATCAGCCCCCTGTTGCTACCTGCCGCTTTCGATTTAATTGCCACACATCGAAACCAGGGCGATACCATAATGGTTATCACGGCTACCAATCGTTTTGTAACTGAACCGATTGTGCAACGCTATGGCATAGAACATCTGCTTGCCACGACCCCGGAATATCAGCAGGGCCGTTTTACCGGAAACTTCATCGCCCCGCCTTGTTTTCAGGAAGGTAAGGTAACTTTGCTACAGCAATGGCTGCAGGCTTCTTCTGAAACCCTGGAAAACAGCTGTTTTTACAGTGACTCTCATAACGATTTACCCTTGCTTAAACTGGTAGACCATGCCGTTGCGGTAGACCCTGATGCGCGATTGAAAAAACATGCTGAACAGGAAAACTGGCCGGTCATCAGCTTGCGTCAGGAAAATTGCCAGACATCTTTTATTGCGACGGAATTATAATTTCAAAAGACAGAAACGAAAATGCAAAAAAAACACTTTCCTGCTTCTTTGTTAGTATGCTTATTATTAAGCAGCTCTGCCTGTACGTCAGCTATTAAACAAACCGCCAGCCAAGACTGCAAGGAACCCAGATCGCAACTATGCACGATGGACTATACACCGGTCTGCGGCCAACGCAAAGATCAAAGTACACAGACATATTCAAACGCCTGTTCGGCCTGCAGTCATCCAGAAGTTATCCGGTTTACA
>Ga0114931_10001968_pt1 | contig 26198 bp, 32 predicted proteins | sample 2SBtaG_FD_89579 | JGI IMG/M metagenome (GOLD analysis project Ga0114931, IMG submission 89579) | Deep subsurface microbial communities from Kolumbo volcano to uncover new lineages of life (NeLLi) - 2SBTROV14_V59a metaG | ecosystem: Environmental > Aquatic > Marine > Volcanic | place: Kolumbo... | reverse complement strand
TACAGGCCGTGTGATGGACGCAGTCAGTGTGTCTGCCGAAGAACTGGTTGACGACGATGACCTGGTGGATGAGCCAAAAGCAATCCTCACCAACAAGGAGATGGCGCAAATTAAAGACTATCTTCAAGGCATGACTGCTGCCAAAAACTCAGAAGAGTTAATTACTGTGGCCAAAAAAGTCAAAGCCGACAAAGAGCTGTCTGATGCTCAACGCGACAAGCTACGAGAGGTTTACCAGAAAAAGTCTACGGCCCTTGCTAAGCTGTAGATATGCCCAAACACCTCTCAGTCTCCTCACTAAACTTCTTCCTGACCTTCCCAGAAGCCTGGTACTACCGATACATTGTTGGTGTTAAAGATTTTCAAACCACGCCGAGCATGCTTACAGGGATTGCTGTGCATGAGGGAGTGGCCGCCGTTCTCAATGGTAGGAAGTATGAGCCAGTGATAAAAGAAGCTATCCGCAAGGAAGGTGAGTCGCTTGAACAGGAAGATCAAGAGTTGGCAGAGCAAGAAGCCACCAGATTAATGGAGGGGTATGTAGAAGACGGGCCGTACTTTGAACCATTACACATTGAGCTGGCAGGTGAATACGAAATCCGACACCCTAAAACTGGTGAACCCCTGCCCCTGCCGTTCAATTACCGAATGGATTTAATCACCACTGACAACTTGCTCGTAGATCACAAGACCACCAGATACAAGATGACCAAGTCTCAGGACTGGCAGTATAAGAACCAGGGCGTCGCATACTGGATGCTGTATGAGGAGATGATGGGCAAAGAGCCCGACTATTTTGTTGAGAACCAGATAGTTAAAACTAAGACCCCCCAATACCATCAGAGATTTTTTAGATATGATGAGCAGAACAAGATAGAGTTTTGGGAGCTGGCCCGAGAGGCCATAGACAAAATTGAAAAAGAACAATGGTATGGTCGCCCTATGCGAAAAACTTTTTACCCCAATCCTTTAGCACACCTATGCGCGAAGTAAGAAAAGCCATATCAGAGATACTGGTATCAAACCACATGCCAACTAGGCAGACGGCCATCAGCCAATTGATCCACCTAATAGAAGAGAGGGAGAATAGAGTAGCGCACCAAGCCTATCTGGAATATCTTGCAGTAGAATGTGGAGCCGGCGAGTGCGCCCTGGCAATAGAAACAGAGTTTAATCTGAGACCATTGCGGAAGATAGACATCCCTGTTTATGAGGAATACGGGGATGAGTTCGCACTGTGGTGGTTTCGCACACCATTCATTAAGCCGTCGGATGTAACTCTCCATTCAGCAGACGGGGAACTGTTGGCAGGGGTTAGCTTTGCCGACGACACCTTAACAGTCGATCAGATCAGAGAAAGAATAAGATACCTGATAGATAAAAATAAGCAATAAATGTGTTATACTATGTTGCAATATGGACATAAGTATTGAGGAGTATGTCAAAAACCAATTGCAAAACATAGACGTCACCAGTTTGGTAGAGGCCGAGGTACGTCGACAAGTCAAACCACTCATAGAATCTGAAACCAATAAGTTCGTAAGAGACAAGATTAATGAGCTAGTTGCCCAAGAGCTTGAGAAATTTATGGCAGGAGAGGTGGTCCTGAAAAAAGACTGGATGGAAGAGGAGCGATACTCGTCCTTCTCTCAGTACATCGCAAAGATGTTTCAACAATCTATCAATCAAAACTACCACTTACAAAGAGAGCTAGAAAGAATGGTACAAAACTCAATCAAAGATATGTATGGAGACATGGTTAAGCGGGTAGAGGCTGCCATGCTAGATGAAGTTAAAAACAATCTTTTAAAATGACCAAGAGCGACGAACAAGTTTGGAAGCTAGAAAACTACATCTACCTGTATGGCTGGATGATCTCAAACATGGTGGCAGAGTATTGGCTTAACTCAGACGACCCAGACAAAGGTAAAAAAATAGAAACAGGCGACATGGTAGTTGAGTCCAGCGCGCTATTTCCCAACGAGCACTCCGTGTTCTTTTTTATAAGAGACGAAAAAATAGACAGCGAGTTCACAAAGCATCACGGGGTCAGTTTGAACGGGGAAGATTTGATTTGGCAGAACTCATCTTTCTGGAAAGTCCCGCCAGAGTTAGTAACTTTTTTTAGAGCGGCGGCCCTAGAAAAAGTTAAAGACAAGAACCCAGAAGCATACGAGAAACTAACTAAACACAATAAAGAATCTTAATCGTTTGATAAGTTTGTAATATTATTGTAACATAATGGCACATTATGGAAAATGAAAGAGTTAGCAAGTTCTTTTTAATTCGACACGGACAAAGCGTGGCCTCTGAAAGCGCGCGAAGACAGCGTCCCTCTGACGCGTTGTCTGACAAGGGCAGGAAGCAGGCGCGCGACTTGGCAGAGTCGTTGCCAAAAGTGGATACAGTTAGCGCTTCAACATATAAGCGCGCAATAGAGACGGCGAGTTACATTTCGAGCAATGTCAGAGTCTTGGAAGGTATTGGAGAAAGAGGAGAAGACCCGCGACTAGAAGGTGCACAGAGGGATTCTGAGATAAACCAAAGATATTTGTCTGAAGTAAAAATGCAAAAAGATGATCCTGATTATAAGTTTTTAGACGGAGAGTCGAGCCGAGAAATGTTTGAGCGCGCTGAAAAGTTCTTGGACAATTTAACCTCTTGGGATCCAGGGACTCACGTAATTGTTGGTCATCATCTATTTTTGAAATCAGTTATTGCCAGGGCGCAAGGTGGAGACCTTCAAACAGCCTGGGATATTAGTTTGTCTCACGCAAGTATTAGTGAGGTTGAATATGACCGAGAAGATGGTCGATGGATTGTTAATTCAATAAATCAAACACCGTGGAAATAATTCAAGACGTACGATTTGATCTCAATGGTGACGTATGGACCCATGACGGGATTAAGAACGATGGAGTCATTGGACGGATCAATGATCCTGTTATCTTTACGACCGACAGAGGGAGAGAGTATCGGCCAGCATCAATCATTTATCACAAAGTGGATGATGAGAGTAATGGGAATGGAAAAGAATGGGTAAGGCAGAATGGAGACGGAAGGTGGGCAAGAAGACTTGCAGACTATTCAAAAGACATGCACAGCTTAATTGTTCAGGGGCGGCCACAAAATCTATTGGTTGATCCAGAATCAGGGGTGTTTGTTGCAGCCGTCTTGTATGACGAGAATACGACTATATATAACGCCGAAGAAGTTGTCGGGCGATTATCAGAATACGCGCCAACATGGGTCGAGCCATTTGCCAGGATCACAAAAGCTTTCCCAGGAGTTGACGTTGGCATCATTGGATCAATGCAGGTCGGACTTAATGGGGAACTTTCTGACATAGACGCAGTTATTTATGGGGGCGACAACTTCCACCGTATTAACCAAGCGCTTAGGGATGAGGAGTTTTCCAGAGAGATCGGCATCTCATTCCAAGATGAATCACGTCTGTCTGAGCACACTAGTAAATATATAAAAAGATACGGTGTAAGTGAAAAAGTCGCGCGTGACATCGCATTGCGCCGTGCTCGGTTTTTGATTCATACCGAAGATGATAAAACCATAAAGTTGGGGATAAATGGCAACTTTAGGCGAGGAGAACACACTGGCGTCACCATATTTGGCAGTAAGCTGATCGGGGCAAGAAGTTATATTGAGAGAATTGCCGACCACGAAAATTCTTGCTCATTCCCTAGACAATATGTTACGGAATCAGGCTTGGTAATCGCTTCAAATCAATGGGGACATCAGTTGTTAGCAGAACAAGGAGACACGGTTTCAGTAAGAGGTGGATTGCGCCGACAAAAAGATGGTCGAGATGTGTTATTCTTAGAGTCTGAACATACCGACTTAATGATAAGGAGGGACGTTTAATATGGAAAGACAGCCCATAAGCCACGAAAAAACACCAGACGAAATGTTTGAGGGGGAAATTTCTGCGTTTATGATAAAGCCAGACGCCCATGAAATGCTTCTAGTAGAGGCCATGATAGAACAGATTAGACACGCGGGGTTTGATGTTGTTGGCAGAATAGAGACAAGGGTCTTAGAAGATAGAATCTCAAGTATTTATCCTGACTATGTCGATCATCCACAAATTTTCCCAGCAGTTAAAAATCTTTTAACAAGTGGACCAAGCACGTTGGTTTTTGTGTCACAAAATGGTATTAAAAAAGAGTACCCAGAAGAATCTGTTTTCCAGTCTATGAAAAGGACTAAGGGCCGAGCTAACACTCCAGGGATTAGGAGTAAATTTATCGACGTAACAGAGGCTGACTTGAGGGAGCGTTATGGTGATGGAGAAGAACTATGGAACGAACTGGTAAAGAATCGTATTCACGCCCCAGATTGCGAAGAGGAATTGCAGGGCTTGCTGGTCGCGACGATCAACGAATCAACAATGAGAGGGTTAGCCGAGGATCACCCGAGGCTTCACCAGTATTTAGAAAGGAGGATGAAAAAATGAGAACAGATAAATCAGTAGGAGCTACTATTTTTAAAGTTATAGATGGAGTGGATCATGTTCTACTTGTAAAAAAAGTTATGTATGACACTTGGGAAATTCCCAAGGGACACCCAGAAGACCGAGATGAAGATATAGAAGACAGTGTCCGCCGAGAGATTAAAGAGGAAACTGGCTATACACAAATAACACTTAACGGTGTCGCTGACATTGTTACTTACGAAGCAGAAAAGAATGGCGAGGTGTTTAACAAAGAAGTCACCTTTTACATGGGTGAACACCACGGCGAAGAAGTCCCAGTCCAAGAACTCGATGACGACGAGGACGAGCAAGGGATGGTTGTTGGGTGGCACCCAGTAGACGGGGCGCTTGAACTTATCGGATTTCCACCATTCATACAAGCTCTTGAGTCAGCTATCAACATCAGAAATTACAATGAATAAAAAAAAAGCCTGGGAAGAAAGTTTTAAAAAGATGCTCAAAGAGAATCCGTTATCTGACGATGATCGCGAGGATCTAAAAGCAGAAGTTGATTTGATTATAAAAAAATATTCAGACAAAGCAATAGAATTTGGCACAGGAGCTGCCAGAATCACGGTCCCAGCATACATGGACGCCATGCTTAATTTAGACCCCGAAGACGATAAGTCTATGGACAGCCTTATTGAACTTGCGATTCAATTCAACGCCAGTATCTACCTGTCTGGGGCAGCCGCCGGGTACAAAGACGGATTAACAAATAGTAAAAATTAAAACAATTTGGTTTCCAATTCTGATTCAAAGCGTGTTAATTAACACTGGCTTCCGTTTATTATTAAAATGACCATACCACTTGTCGTTTAGGCAACCAAGTGGGCAGCAAAACTGCGGAGGCTAGTAATTGGACAGGCTAGTCTCCGCTTTTTTTTGACAACGATGTATGTTTTAATAGAGATAGTATGGGTATAAACACTAAAGATGGTAAACCTGTTTTTGATTTCAATGCTGAGCCTGACACAAAAGCGTTTGAGGAGTTTTTGAAAGACAGCTACAAAACATATCAGCCAACAGAACCTGTGAAAACGGGCACTTTCATTTCAGAGTTAGAGCGTAAGGCTGAACAAATAAAAAATGATAAAAACCTGCCCCTGCGGAAAGACATTCAAGACTAAACCATCTATCATTGCCAAAGGTGGCGGTAAGTATTGTTCAAAACAGTGCTCCGCCGATTACCGAGTAGGCAAAAAGAATCCTAATTGGAAAGGTGGTAAGATTGAAAAAAGTGGTATGTACTACCTGCGTATGCCAGACCATCCCCTAGCCACTAGTGGGGGCTACATCTCAGAACACAGATATCTGGTCGAACAGTATTACAAAAAAAACAATCCTGGCCATCCCTGTCTCCAAGAAATAGACGGAGAAAGGTATTTAAAACCAGACGTGCACGTGTTACATATAAACAACGACACCAAAGACAATCGCCTATCAAATCTAAAAGTAGTATCAAAATAACATGTATAAAACAAAAGACCTGTATCTTGCCACCACACTCAAGACATTGGGATATATTTTGGTGGACATTGCCCGAGAAAGTGATGACATTAACTTCTTATCATTTGTGTTTGAAGACCCTGACCAGACGGCCTATCACACAGAACAGGAATGGTTCAATCGCCAGCTTAGGGTTGAGCCAAAATTATTTGAAGACAACATTAGAGATTTAAGGCGGAGAGTGTTTGAGGCTAGGAAGACAACTGGGCTGGATTAGTGCTTGAAAACTATTACATACTATTGTAATCTGGTCATTAGTTAATACATTCTGCCCAGAAATGAGGACTTTTTCTTACATCACACTTGGTCGCATCCTCCGAGACCTGAAAGACGAAGGGATCAACATCCCCCGTCCCACCTATATCCGTTGGCAAAAGAAAGGGCTACTCCCTCAGTACGAACACCGACAGGACGGTGAGTGGCGCAGGTATTCAGAAGAAGAAGCCGAGGAAACTAAAGCGGCGATTCGTAAAATCTGTCGCGCAACACCACAACAAGATGAATCAGCTGAGTAAAATAATCGCTCAAATAAACAAGAAGTACGGCGAAGGGACGATATATAAAGCCTCCGAGCTTACTCCTCCTAAGCTTTATCCTAGTGGCTCACCCATGATTGACTACGCTATCGGTGGTGGTTGGCCCAGTGGAAGAGTGATTGAATTGTTTGGGGCTCCAGGTACAGGCAAAACCGTATTGAGTTTGCTTGCCATAGCTAATGTGCAAAAAATTGAGAAAGATCCCAAGTGTTTGTTTATAGATGCTGAGGGCACGTTTGACATAGAGTTTGCCGCCAAGTTGGGTGTAGACATAGACAATCTAGCAGTGGTGAAGATGAGCGAGGCTGAAAAAGTGTTTGACCTAATAAAAGAAACAGTCAAGACAGAGAAGCCCCACATTATCGTGATTGACTCTCTGGCCGCCCTAATGCCCCTAGAAGACGTCGAAAAGACTCAAGAGGTGTCAGTCATGGCAACACGGGCTAGAGCTCTTACACGAGGACTAGGCGTGACCAACGCGGTTAACACAGACACCATCATACTCTGCACCAATCAAATCAGGGCCAACCTTAGCAAGTATGGCGCTCCGACTGACTCAACAGGTGGGTTCGCAACCAAGCACTACACCAGTTTAAGAGTTCGGGTAGCCCCAGGTGATCTGCTTTTGAATGAGAAGAAGCGAGAGGTCGGGAAACAAATTAAGTTTAAGGTAGTTAAATCTAAAACCAGCCAGCCAAACATTGTGGGCGTGGTTGATTTCTACTACAATGGAACGATTGACCCAGCCAACGAATTGTTCCAGCTCGGGATCATCTTGGAAATTATTGAGCGCAAGGGGTCTTTCTACAAATTGTTTGGCAAGACGTATCAAGGTCAGGCCAATTTAGTCCAAGCCATAAGAGACGACTCCGAGCTTTTCAAAAAACTGTATGAGGAAATTGTGGAAGAAAAAAGAGAAGGATGATGCCAAATCATTTGGAGGTAGAGAGCAACCAAGATCTGGTGCGGGCTGGAAGAATAAACAAGATGTTAAAACAGACATGTTTCTCATAGAGAATAAGACGACAATAAAGAAAAGCTTCAGCGTTAAACACAAGTATTGGAAGGAAATAAAAACTAACGCAGTGCTTGAGGGGAGGATGCCGCTACTCTCAATCAGGTTCCTAGAAGACGATACAGACCTTGTGGTCCTTGATAAAGATGATCTAATAGAGTTAATTGGTTGACAAGGATAATACATTGTGTTATCTTATGACCAAGATGAAATCAGATCGGACATACCCTCACGACCCAAGCCTCCTTTATGGCATATGGGTTTCATATTATGTTGATAACAAAACGCTCTCTGAGGTGGGCGAAGAGTATAACGTGGGTGTCTCCACTTTACATAGATGGATTAAGCAACTAGAAATCACCATCGTATTCGGTGAGTCAAGTTATAGACACAAGGCAGGTCGGATAGCATTTAAAAATGCGAGCAAAGCGGTTAAGTCATTGGTCAGGACTGACCCATCTCTAGCGTCGTTCAGAAAAAAGTATAGACTAAGATCAAATAAGACTGCGCCCAAACCAAAAGATAACTTCATCGCTATCCCCTCTGGCAACACCCCTGTGCAAGTAGAACAGGACACCATTACTCGGATGCTCGGAGACCTGGTTGTTGAAATAAGCCGACAAGCTGGCGCCAAATACAAACAAGAAATTACTCAACTAGAAAATTATCTCAAACACACAAAAAAAGAGCTTGATTTGTCTATAAATAAAAATGCTGAGCTAATGAAACAAAACAGCGCATTGGAAGAAGAGCTGGACAAAATCAAAAACGATCATCGCCCAGCAGGTAACTGGCTAAAGATGATAAAAGATAATATATAAAAATGATATACTGATTCCAGAAAGGGGGTGGTTACTCTGGAATACAATGGAATAGAAGCACTTATTGGTATCTTTCTTCCACCAGTCATAGATTTGGTTAACACTCATGTGGCAGACACACGCATTAGATACATCATCAGTCTGCTAATTGCTCTCGCTATTGGGTTTGTTTTGAGCCTTGGCCAACTGACAGTGACCGATGTATTGGGAAGCGCAGCTATCGTGTTTGCGGCTGCTCAATCAGCATACAAACTGTACTGGGAGAAGTCAGAACCTCGGGCGAAGCTTAAAACGAGGCTTACAAGTAACTAATTACTTAATGTTCTCAACCCGGACTGCCCAGATTAACCAGGAGCCTATTCGGACAACACGAGTAGGCTTCCTTTTTCTGAGAGCCGTGATCTCGTTTTCTAATTCTTCAATCTTTTGTTTTTGCTGAGACAATCTTTCAAGTAAAGCGGGCCGACTATTGCCGTAATCGTCAATCCAGTTCTCGATATTGGCTATTTGGTTCTCAAAATTATCCCGCTTGCCGACCACCCGCTCCCAAAGTTCTAGTAGTTTGTCTCGTTCGTCCTCTTCCTCAATCAGTCTAATTATTTGTGCGGCCATGTCATCTAGTGTGTATTCTTCATCACCAGGTTTTTTAGGTAGAAGCAAAGTGGTGACTTGTCTGTTTATAAAACCTTTTACCTGCTTGATGAGCGAAGTGTGCTCCTCTTCTAAGTTCTGCTTATCCTTCCTAATCACACTCAAATCGTTCAACTTGCCCAATACCTCCCGCACATCGCCTTCGGTTTTAATCCCGTTGGCGAACCCATATTCTGGGTCATTACTACGATAGTCCTCAAGAAGCTTTAAACGGATATCCATTATTGGTGGACTAATTATAACACTGTTGTCCTTTATAAAAAGTAGTGGAGCTTCGTAGTATTTGCCTAGGGTTGATTTGGACCTGACCCCCGTTCTCCAGTTGTCACGAGGCGGACGAGTCGTAAATACAAACATGTGTAAATGACATGCTGATGAGAACCCTGTTGTGCCCAGCTTAGCAATTGGATCGTCGGGCGATACCGTATCTCCTTCTCCTATTAGGAACTCTTGGCAGTGAGCATAGCCAACCCACCTTGTGCCCCATGTGCCACTTACTTCGTAAACAATTAAGTTCCCAAAATTTTTATTCAGTTTCTGTGCGTAGACACATTTCCCTTTAGCCACTGGATATAAAAGTGTGCCACAATCTGTGTTGCCACCTAGCGGGCCATTCAAATCTATCCCATTATGCAAACCATACGATCGAACAGTGCCAAAAAAATCATCTATTTTATGAGGAGTAAAAGGGAATGGGAGCATTAATTTGATTGTATTACAAACAAGTCGGACCTTAAACCATTAATATTATGTTGTCGCAAGTAACCAGGGACTAGAGCTGTACCAGATAAATAGTAGTCGCCGTCTGTTAAGTAGTCGGGCAACATTTTAGGAATACTCGTTATTGTGTTGCACCCCTTAACGCTGGTCGCCTCCTGAGACGGCAAGAAAAACTCCTCTCCTGTTTTTTTGTTCACCAGCTTTTGAGTAAACCTGTATGTCACTTCATCATGAGCACAAACCTCTATCGTGAATTTCAAAACCCCGCCAGGTTTTAGCACTTTCTCTTCCACTGGAAAGGGCACGTTATGAAACGACACTTTGGGGGTGTCAGTTACGTACAAAAAAATAATAAAAATTATCAACAAGGCAACTACCCAAATGGTGTCGACTAAAAACCTGTAGATCATAAGATGATAAATTCTTCTGAGTAAGAGTTGATTGTTTCAGTTCGCAACGCATTAACATAATAGACTCCTATAAAATTAATCCTGTATGTCCCAGCGGGGACGCCTTGCGGTACATCAAACGTCCTGCTGATATCAAACACACAACCTGGTGGTAAATTAGACACCACTGAAGGGACCCCAAATAATTCGCCAGTTTCTAGGTTCTCTAGCTGACGATGGACTTCTACTCTGGCTGGGACGTATTTACAATAAACATTTATATGATAAGTCACACTGTCACCGTCAGCGTAAACAGGACTATCAACTGGTAAAAACTCTGGCTCATACACAACCAGGTTCATTGGAATATACAACAGATAAAACCAATACCCTAACAAAAATAACGCAAGGATGATAACTATGTAAGATATTTGGTTAGTTACTTTTGTAAATATGTCCATATTAGTTTACTACCAGGGCGACAATTGCCCCGACAACGGCTATTAACACCAAAGAGACAAGTCCATAGACAATTTTTTTGACAGGCTCGAACTCTTCTTTGACAACAAAATTGTTGCTTAGCCTTTCTTTGATTTCATCTATGTCCTTTTTAATGTATTCGACATTGTTAGCCATGACAGCAATCCTAGCTTCACTGTGGTTGGGATCTTTGCGAGTAGACATATTATCTAGCTTTAATTCTTGGTAACTGTACAAAGTTTGGCGTTGGGGTGCTTGGTTGCGGGGCCGCACCTACTCTAATGTTGTTTTGTGGCTCGATAATGGTCGATGGCAATTTGACTCTTGGAGCTTGGATTGCCGTTCCTCTACTAAACTGTATATTGCCAGGCAATGCTTGTCGAGACGGACTTGAGCCTGAACGGATTCTGCCACCGCCTGAGCTAGATATAATTGGAAGCTCGGACAGCTCATCCAAATTAACTTCTGGGTTCGCCTCACCGACAAAGATGTCCATGGGTGACGGGTTCCCCCATTGATCTTCGTAGTAACCAGTCTTCTCGTTATACCCAAACTCATACACGTATGCACTCTCTTCTGGGCCTGGTTGCAATGGCCCTGGGTTGCCCCATGCGTCTACGTGAACGCCCAGTTGTGGGTTGTATGTGTACATGAAGGTCATCGCCTTACTAGAGGGCGTTTCGGCCGCGTATGCAGGTGACACCAGCTTGGACCAGAGAGATGACCGCTCGTCCTTTTTAACTTGTTTATAGTTCGGCATCTTTTCTAGCAACTCATCTGCTGCTTCTTGAGCTTTTTCTATGGTGATCTTGCCTTCTCTGACCGCATTTCTAATTGCACTGGCACCTTTCTTGATCTGCCTGGCTTGCCACAGTGGTTCAAACTCTGGGTTTGACGGTGATATACCAACAGGGGTGAAGGCGTTGAGGAACCTTAGCCGACGCTTAGATGGCTGGCCTGCTGGGTCTAGGTATGGATCAACCAGGAATGATAATCCTGGCGTGTCCGTCATTATGTTCTCAGCAGGGTTCTTCCCCTCTCGGTAATATGGGTCTATCAATCGGGCTGTCCACGCCATCAGTGATGTCAGAGGGATTAACTGCCTTGGGATATTAGACGCAGCACTTTCCCAGGCATATTCTTCACCCTGCAAAATGTTTACTAAGTCTCCTAATCCTCGGACAAAAGACTGGTCACTGAAGAACTTAGCCATCCCTAGAGTGGCTTTAATTGACTTTTCAAAGGCTGAATCAGTATATGCGCCAGGCTGTTCTCTAAAGAAGTTGTTCATACTGTCAGTCATTGCGATCGGATAGGCCAAAGGACCAAGTCGGCTATAGCTGTACCAACTATCCCCAATCTTGACCGCAAAGGGCACCCTGCCAGACGCATAAAACTCAGCTTTCTCATCTTTCCCGCTCGGGGCTGTCCATGTAGTCCTCCCTGTTAGCGCCAGTGGGACTGTCATAAGAGACAAGGTGCTACCAAACAAAGCCTTGGCAAACTGCTCTTCCTTGCCAAATACCCCACCGTCCGTCATCCCGATCGTGGAAGTAACACCTAGGGGGGAGTATTCATAACCCTGTTTCAAGATGTTCATTGGTGTCTGGACAAAGGGCACGAACCATTTTACCCCTGGGACTCGGCGCAGAGAGTAAATACTCTGGGTACCTTTGTCTATGTATTGCAACACTTTACCTTGCCCTGTGACCGTACCTTCCCCATCAGCCCCTTGTCTGAAAATGTAGTAGTCAGCTCTCTTGGAAGCCTGGGCCTCCAGAATATTTTCTGGAATGTTCATCCCTCGTTGCTCACCCTCATACGCCAGCGCTTCTTTCTCTGCGTTCTTCAGGACTGTGCGGAAAAATATGTCAGACGCCTCCAACAGCTTTACTATCTTATTCATTTTGGTGGCTTCCAGTGGATTGCTAATCGTCTTTACCTCACCCGTGATCGGCATCTTTACATCAATCGTTTTACCCACAGGGATGCGCGTAATGTCGGGGCGATCGACATTGAGCTTCCCCTCAAGCGCCTCATTTGCTAGCCTTGATGCCTCTGGTAGTGAATTGAAAAGACCTTTATAGAAAGGAGACACACTAGACGCATAGTGCTGTCTTTCTTTACCAGTGAGTGAAGAGGCCACCATGTCAACGCCACCAGCGTAAAGTCTGGTCATCGGGGCTGTTATAGTGGTCTGGATAATGTTTGACACGGCATTAACAATGTGTGTCTTAGGTGCTGACAAAAGATTAATATATCTGAACTCATCTATCCATTCACTTCTGGTTGGTCTAACGAATAAGCGATAGAACTCTGCTGCTTGGCTGGCGTCAGACAAGTCATAGTCGTCCATCTTTTCAATGATGTCATCAAGTACCACACCTTTCTTGACTAACTCAACAATCATTTTCTCTTGTAGTTTCTGATTTGCCGTCAGCCCTTCAGCTTCGATGTTCATAGCCCCTAAGCTTCGACCTCTACGGTAAGCCTCGTTTCTCAGTACCTCAAGACTGCGCTTGAAGGACTCTTTGTCTACTTCACCCCCTGATTCAAACGAAGCAATATGCCTTCTTAGGTTTAACATCTCTGCCTCGGTGTTAATAAATTGCGCTCGTGATACCGCCTTGTTTAAGACGGGCATAATCCGCGCCTGCTCAATAATTTCTTCGTCTGTGATCGGACCAAGCCTGGCCGCCTTTAGGTCTGGGTCCTCCCTAATTATGTCCACATATTTTTTAAGGGCCTCCTTGTCCTCATCTGACATTATCAACTTGGTTTGGTTGATGTTTTCGGCGACGTACTTTTCACTGGCTGGTTTGTACCCGCCTTCTTTATAAGCCTCCAAAGAATCTCCTGCTGGTAGCTTGTCCGCGCCTTGATACCAGTCCACCTTGTCTATGAAGGAAGAGACTGCTTTTCTGGCTGTATTTTCTGGGACTCCAAAAGCCATGGCGGCTCTAACTGCCCCCTCTTCATTAGACATTTTGTCTAGCGCGACTCTCCATCCAAAGTCACTTTCTGGGTCAGCAGTTAAATCTTTGACCGCGTACAGTTCTTCTGCAAGCTTAGGCAAGTTCCCAGGGTCTGGGTCGCCAACCTTGTCAGATCCAAATACTTGTTTACCGTAATTAAAAATGGCTATTCCGTCTGGGTCCAGAGATCCATCTTCTTTGGTAAGCGGGATGCCATCGTCTACCGCAACCCGTTTCAGCCGATCAATGTTTTTAATGTCAAAGTCTTGTAGCTGGTCTCCAATTTTTAGATAACCGCCTTGCCCGCCCAAGAACCCGCCATACATTCTGGCTGTTCTTGCCCGAAGCTCAGCATCTTCCCGAGCTGTGTACAACCCTGGTCGTTTTTTAACATCAACCTCGTTCTCCTTGCCTGCTTGAACCATATCCACCAGGTCTCGATCCTTGGTAAGTTGGGCGGCCACCTTCTCGTCTACCAACTTGTCAAACTCGCTCTTGGTTAGACCAGTGGCGTCTCCGATAGCTCTGATCGCATTGCTAAACATTTCAGGCATCTTTAGGAAGCCAGCTTCGTGTTGACGTGCTTTAAGCTGTGTGTCGAAAGCCCCACTGTCTATGAAGTTCCTGAAATCATCCCAGTTACCAAAGGTCCGAGACATGGGCTGTGTCCCTGGGACTACTGTGTATTCAAAATCAACACCCTTACCTTGTGCCATCTTGGCCAGTGCATCAAACTGTTCCTTGGTCGGGGCTGTTTCAAACTGCATCAACAACCTGTCAGGGCCAGAGTTATACCGAACCATCCCCGATTCTTTCATCAAGTCTTCTACTGATCCAATTACGTCTGAACCAGTTAACCCATTGTTTTTCAAATAATTAATCGTGCCGTTGTGGCTAAGGATCTTTCCATCAGGGCCGACATTGGACACCATCTTGCCATCAGGGGTCAAGAATACTCCTTCAAAATCCTCCTTAGCTTCTCCCATGATCTCAACCGCGCTTTCAGAAATCAATTTATGTCTGACCCCCGGGGTGCCATCAGGAACATTCGCGCCCAAGTTCTTTAACAGTGAATACAGAACCTGCTTGTCATCACCTGTTGTAGCCCTTGCGTAGTCAACCGCCTCACCGACTTTGCCGTCTTGTAACATTTTTTGGAACTGTGGATGTTGATTATGCCCAAGGACCCTGCCCGCGTTGGCGGCCATCATTTGCTTGGACCAACTTTCTACTGCCTGTTTAACTTCAGGGATGCTTGATACTTCTGGTGGAAGTTCTGACATTATCTTTGCTCCTGCATCTAGTGGGTTTTTCGCATTAGATATGTCGACCTTGCTGACGAGTTCTGCTGTGCCTTTAGGTGCGGTGTTAAATGCAATATCGCTTTCAAGACCTTTTATCTGGGCCATTATCTGGTTCTTTTGATTATCCAACACCATAGAGAGCGGCTTCATATCATTGGTAATTTTCTTTTGTAGCTGTTGCGGAGTTGTTTTGAGCTTAGCCAGGTTAGCCCGAGCTTGTTCAAGACCTTTAATCGTCGCTCGCTCGTCGTCCGCTGTGGCTCTGCCTTCATCCATCAGGATAGTAGTGTTGTAAGGATTACGACCCGCACTAGCTACCACGTCTTCGGCTGCCCTAGCCTCATCTGTAGCCCCTAGCTGGATCTTGGTTTCCTCAGACATCCCAGGTACTTCTTTAATTATTTTGTTCCAGTCAACATTTGCGACTTGAGGCTTAACTGGCGGAGCAGTTGGCTTGGGCCCTCCAATGGCTGATACCAGGGCACTCTTCATCCCCTCACCTATAAGCCTAGTAATAGTCTTATCCTCTTTAAGTGGTAGGTTCAATCCAACTTGCAACCCTCCCCAAATAAGATTCATAACAATTTGTCGTGGCAGGTTGGCAATGTATGCCTCTAAGAAATCTCGTTTCTCTCGACCTGATAGGATGTCGTCAGCTGTCCAAAGAACGTTCTCCGTAGGTGACTCAAGTAGCGCCCGTGTTATGTATTTGGTGGTGCCATCTATCAAGGCTTTTCTGGTTTGCTCCTGGCTTAGACCCTTCACCACGTTTACAATCCCCTTCTCGTACCCTCGGTTCAAAGCGGCCTGTGTCAAGTCTGCTTTAAATATCTCAAACCCAGTCTTGTCATAGAGAGCAGGCATAGTGGTTTGCAAAACTTTATCCAGAGCCGTATCTGTGAAAGCCAACATCCAGCTAGCTTTTGCACCACTTACCCCCCCCTCTTTCAATTCTTGAGTTGTCGGCAGTCTTCCTTCGGTGGCCAGGGCACCTATGGTGGCAAAGCCTGATCCAAAAACACTTCCCTTGGTAGCTGCGGTTCCAGATCCAACCAGTGCGCCTAGAGGCGCGGCGATCTTAGAAGATGGGTTTAAACCTAGTTTGGCCATAGTGCTTAACCCTCGGGCCCGCATCAAAGGGTATGCCAATATGTACCCCATGGTACTCGCTCCGATGTCTTCCCACATCTGACCTCTTTGGTCAGTCGGGGCTGTGGCCTCCTCCAACATCTTTGCCCGACTCTTGGGCTGACCTTCTGAGCTTTTCTTTTGTTTAGACATTTCGTTGGCAACCGCTGGGACTGCTGCCCATGGTGCGATCGCCATGATTGGTCCTGCTTTGAACGAAGCTTTGGCAATGTTTTCTGTCGCAGATTGGTATGGAGTCCATCGCAACATCCCCCGTGCGAAGTTAGCTAGGTTTTCAGTTGGTTTCTCGGGCGTTTTCCATTGTAAGTTAACCCCCAATGGGGTCTTTATTTGTACAGATCCCAGGTCTTGGATAAGCGACTTGATCGTTCCTCTCATCTCTGTTGGTCTAACAGGGACAAGATCACCAGGTGATATTTGTCTGGTTCTTGAAAGAACCTGGTTCAATCCTGATTGCTGTATCGGTTGTGGAAGTGGCGTGGCCGCTATTTGCTGTCCTTTTTGCCGTAACCCTTGGACGCCTTGCTTGAAACCTTGGTAAGCATTAGCAAAGTCTTGTACTGTTGGCAGTCTAAATTTAGCCTGTTGGTTCTGGTCTTGTTGAGCAGTTGCCATTGTTATGGTTTCATTAATAATGAATGGGGATACTGGCGTAGTCAACCCCCTACGCCAGTTTTATAATGCGTTCCCCACGAAACGCCCAAGTGTGCTTGCAATCATTTGTGGTGACAAGCCTTGTCCTGTGGATGGGCTGATGAATCCTGTTTGTCCCGTAATGTCTTTATACTTTTCGTATGCACTATTCGGAATCCCTAATGGGAAGGCTCGGGCTTCTTGTGAGCCACCTTGTACCAGTCCTGACATGATAGCGGCTGCCTGTTGTCCTACAGATGGAGTCAGGATTTGGAAGGCTTTTAGCCTGTTGTCGTATCCTGTCCCTGCGGAAGATTGTGCAGCTTGCAGCTGTGCGTTCAATTGATTGCGGAAATTGATCGCTGAGTTTGTCAGCTGATTGTTGTACTGATCTATTTGGCCCAACTGGTTCTGATAATTTTGCAAAGCGTTTAATCGCTGTGCTGCTTTATCAGCTTCTAGTTGTCCACGAGCAGTATTGATTTGTACCAAGCGATTGTTGAGTTCGTCACGGACTCGTTTACGCGCATCTCCTACTTGGCTGGAAATGTTTTGTAGCTGAGACTGAACAAATGTATCTAGCCGTCGGCGCTCTCCTTGGATCGCGTCTTGGGCATTTAGACCTTGTTGAGAAATATCACCAATAGTTTGTTGGGTTGCTTGGTTTAGGATCTCTGATCCTGCCAAACCTGCTGAGTTTCTACCTCCGAATCTTGCTGATAATCCTTGCTGCATTTCTTGTGCAGCTCGACCTGCCCTGGAAAGAGCGCTCTCTTCCCCTCGGTACGCATCTCTCTGCGCCTGGTTAAGGAGCCCAGATTGAGACTCTCGTTGCTGGTCTAGTAATGACTTGGCTTTTTGTTCTGCGGTGTTGATCTCTGATAAAGCAGTTGCCGAACCTTCTCTAGCCGCCTGTTCTGCTTGTCCAAATGCTGCAAACACTGGATTAAACAAAGAGTCAAAATCATATTGGTTAGGATTAAACAAATTATCAGCACCGAGCATGGCTGGGCTTTCAACCCCTCCATAACCGAAACCGCCACTACCTGATGTTGAGCTGCCAGGGGATCCCCCTGTAAGACCATCAAGTGAGCCGAGCTGTAAAGGGTTGCGCGCGCCAGGTGGTTCTGGCCTTTGGTTAGCCGAAACTTGTCTGCGAAAAGGGTTAAGAGTCCTTAATGCAGAACGAAATTCTTGCCCCGCAGTAATGGGTCTGTTCCCAGAAGGGGTGCTAATCACCCGAGTTGGAATCCGCCCTGTAAGCGTACCCCTAACAGTTGACCCTATTTTTCTTGCTTGTTTTAAAATATCTGATAATGCCATAATCTCACCTCCTTCAAATTAAATTTCATAAAAGTGTACGAGGTCTTCATCCTCGTTAATGCCCTGGCTAGATGCTGAGGCCGCGTCTCGTATCACCAGGAGTGATCCGTACTTGGCATAACATGTTCCCAAGGCGTTGTTAGTGGAATAAGTAATCTTGATTGTATGTGATGATGCGTCCAACACTTCTCTTAGAGCCGCCCCCCACGACCAATGCTCCCCAGTAGAGAGCGGGTCAGAGGCTTGGTCTATATAGACAGATCCATCTATTTCAATCTGCATCCGTGCGTAGTAGTTGTCAGGGTCTATCCTGAACATCCCACTGGCGACAATAATCACGGGCTCTTCCTGAGAAGGAGTGAACGTCACTGTTACAAAATCTTGATAGGTTGTGCTGGTGGTTGAGACCTCGGCTTCTTGTTCGTTGTATGCCAGTATGTCTAGTGCGACTGCCATATTATGCGGTTATTTGGATAATGCTAACGTATACGTTTTCTACTGTACCACCACTAGTGGTGACTGATTGCCCCGTTACTGTAACGGAATGGGCAGAGTCGTCCCAGGTTACTTTCTTAGAAAAGAATAATGGTCTGGAAAGAGCACCCAGGGCATTGCGATAACCTCTGGCTTCCATCTTTTCAGAAGCATCTACCTTTACCCGACCAATAATCTCTCCACCACTTGGTGGAAGAATGTCACAGTATGCCAGGATCAGATAATCTTTCCCTGCTTCGTCAGGTGTGTAGTTAACGGTCAAAACAGTTGCCTCAGATGTGGTTTGTGCAGCAGATGCGACTAATGTCCCTTCAGCGACTATGTTCAAACCACCAATAGCTAAGACATGATTCCCTCGCGAGGCTGTAGACCCTGAAGCATTGCTTTTTTGTTGTGTTTTCAAGTTGTATGCCCCGACTGGTAACTCCATTGCGTGAGCATAATGCAGACCTCCTGGTTGTGGATAGTCGTTGCCTGCTCTGCGAAATTCCCCCACCACTGATGGGAATGAATCCAACACCATGGTGTGATAGATATCTATGGCGTTATTGTTAATCGTCATGTTGTACCCACCGCCAAAGAACACAAAGTCCTTGGGCTCAGTGGGCGCAAAGTTGCGACTAAGAATGTCAACATAGGTTGCACCTGCTGCGGAGACCGCAGACAAGTTCGCCAAATAGTAGCTTTCGTATCCTGCTGCCATTATACCCTCGTTTCTACTTGTAACTGAACAGTCATGTAACCTGCTCCACCTGGCTTTTCGATAGCTGGTCTAAGCAGCGTCCCTGACGCCAGCGATGTTAACTGGATAGATGCCATTGCAGCCGCGGTATCGGTGGTGTATTCCCCGATATCCATTGTCGGCTTAACTGCAAATATTGTTTGCCAAGTATCGGTTGGGCTGGACGCGTATTGAACGTCCAGGTCTAGCGTGGATAACGATGGAGCCGATTGGACTCCGACCCAGCTATTAAGAATGGTCATGTTTTGATGAGCTCTGTGGAATTGGAACGGTGTTAGATTGGTTGTTGTCGGCAGGCTTGTTGCCAAAGCCCCAGTCTTGTGCCATATAAACTGTCCCTTGGTATTAACCGCGACAGACAACCCACTTACGTTTAGTACGCGAACGTACAATTCATTAAATGAAGCCAATGAGCTCATAACCATACTTCCAACCTCAAGGTTTTCGATTGAGGCATTAGATAGGACACCTAGTTCTCCGACCTCCCAGTACGGGATAGAAGGAGCGCTGATGCTTGCTACGTTAAGTTGGTATATTGATGCTTGAGAGGATACCGCCAAATTTAATGTGTCGGCCAAGGCAATGGTTGCAGTGCTGATTACGTGTTTACCTGTCGCATCATGTTCTGATTGCAGATAATCCACTAAATCTCCCCAGTGAGTTACTGATGGCACAGCCTCAACCAAAGCACCTGATGTGTGTGCTTGAGCAGTAGACGCAGCCAACCCTCTGGTTACACCTGTAAGATCACTCCCTGAAATGCCTGTGAAAGAAACATATTCACGAAGCGCTGGAGTGTTATTCCCTGACCCGTCTTGACGATCAATCACTAAAACACCAGGCGCAACCAAATTGGTCACACTATTTAAAGAAATAGTGGTGTCAGAATCGGTGATAGATCCATCGAGCGTAGTTTGATACGCATTAGCAGACGGAGCCTCCCATAATTTTTCAGACATTAACTTCACCCCCCTTCACTGATTGATTAAAAATATTCATAAGATTAAGAATGGACAACCCAAGTGTCTGCTGGCTCAATGCCCAGACCCTGGATGTGAGATAACGACTTAACATTAAGTAGTTCGTAGTTAGATACCCGCTCATTTGTGCTAATTTCTATCTGATATGTTCTGACCGTCTTGTTTAGAACAGCCTTGCGGATTAATTCATCTGATGCAGACTGGGCATCTTCATTAGACAAACCCCATTGAGCAGTACCCCACTGGTCAATACCCCAACCTGTGCGGGCTGCATCGGCTGTCAGTGAAAACTCTTTGGCCACAATCTCACCAGATGATCGGGTCTCTGTGTAAATAGAAATGTCTACTTCGCCAAAAACATTCCTGAACTGGAGGTAAATGTCTTCCAACACCTTGAACCGATCCCATGCCCCGTAGTTTTCTTTTCTCGTCTTGAGCCGAGTGTTTATAACCAACCCCTTATCGTCCTGATATGATTTTCTAAAACCAGTAACATAAGGATCGTCTGAGTCGATAGCCAACAGAATCTCGTTATTGTTGCTGTCTACATAATCGGTAGCGTCCCTGACACCAAATGGAATAGTCCATGGCCCCATGAAGGCTCCGCGCTCTCTGTCAAACATGATGGCTCGCTTTGACTCAGGGAAGAACACCACATATTTGCCTGCCACATAGGCCGCACTACACTCGGTAATGTCAGTCTCACTCAGTGACTCAAAGAACGGCCTGATCTTTGAACTGATTTCGTTAGTCCGCAAAGTGGTGTCCTGAATCCGTGGTTCCTGACCTAAGATGAAGACGCCTCTGCGATTAACAAACATGATGTCATTTTCTACAGCCTTGATTGTTTTGTATGAACTGCAACCTTGGGAAGCGGTCAACAATCTATAGACTGGCTCCAGAACTGTGAAGTTACCGATTGTCACCAGGTTAAGGCTGACCTGGAACACACTTCTTTCTTTAAACACGATGATAGAGTCGCGCCATGCCACTAGTCCCGTAATCTCGTCTCCATCATCTGGGTCTACTAGGACATAGCCACCACCACTTGCCCAGTCAAATCGTTCATGGTCTGGGGCTCTGCCTGAAACTTCTATCCGTGTAGGATCATCAGGGAACCCCGCAGTAACCAACCTGTCCTGAAACCTGATAATGTATTTACCGACTGGTCCACCTGTTGAATCTGCCAGTGGCTTACCCTTTAGAATTGACGTGTCGGTTCCATCGTCATAAAACTCTGTCACATCTGATTCTACTGAGCCTAAAAACTTTTCCTCTCCAGGTAACCCCCTGTAGATGTTGTAACCTGTCACCACTCCTGATGCCGCGCTAACAGGTGTCCACTGCAAGTACACAGTGGTGTCGTCCAAAAACTGAGGTAGGCTGACTAAGGACACTGGAGTAGAGCCCAGTGTTTCACCAGCGTTGGTTGTGGCTGTGATAGCCCATGATTGTGTTCTGGCCCCTGTGCCACCAGATATGTTAGATGCGGCCAAACCTGTCGGCTTTGCAATTGTTTGAAAAGCGACCAGCGAGGTAAAGTCATATTTAATCATCTCTCTCTGGCCGTTCATAATGTACACATTGTTATCCAACTGTGCCAGCTGAGCATTGTATCCAGTAGCAAAAGACGCGCCCGTTATGACAGTGTAGGAAGCACCGTTCTTTTTGGTTAAGTATCCCCAGTCGGTTAGTCCTAAAATTTCTTCTGTCCCGTCATTCTTTTTCACAACCTTCAACCCTCGGCCTCCACCTGTTGCCCCAGATAGAAAGTAGTTGTCAGACCCCCACCGTTTAGTAGGGACACCTACGCCTGTCAGCATTAAATTTCTAGCCTCCGCCAGCTCATCAGAGTCAATTTCTGTTTCTCTCCCAAAATCGTTCCATCCACCACGAAAGCCATCCCAATTGATTTCAAAAACTTTTGATCCCCTAAAGCCTGGGGTTCTGATTCCTTGTAGTGGCATAGTGATTAGTTAAAATTAATCTCGCCCGAATCTAAACCCAGCTTCCTGCATTTCGGTCAGGACCCTGTCTTTAATCGGCTCGGCTTGTGCGTTGTCGTTTTCGACTGCTTGCAAAAGGATCTCCCTGGCCCGTGCTTCCATTTGTTGATACCGAGAGTCGTTTGCAATTTCCCATCTCATAGAGATAGCCCGCTTTACTAAATAATCTGGTGTGTCTACTTGGGTAATGTCTGTCGGTGAGGCAAGAGAAGTAGGGAAAGCATAGTACGCAATCTGGATGGATGAGCCTGATGCCAGAGTCCCAGGGTTCCAGATAATAGAGTAACCTTCGGCTGGGTTCCCCATCTTGTACCCGTATTCGGATTCAGAAGTATGCAAATTCATCTCTGTGGGCTTAATCAGCGGCCACTCTTTACCATTAGAATAACTACCACCATAAAGGCGGGGGTTATCAGAAAACTCACTAAAATCGGCAGACAGCGTGATCGTTGCCCCAACTGTAATGTTTGGGTAGTAATACTTTCGCATTGACTCCCATTCGTGGGCAGACGCCCACTCGTCTTGCGCTTGGTTAAGAAGGCTGAGGCGTAGCTCCCACTCTTCTCCTCCAACCGTTGGAGTAGCGTATCGTTCATCAACAATAGATGCGATTCTTTTTTGTAGCTCTGTAACTGTTAGTTGTGATGGCATTGTAATAAATAAGTTTTAATGTTGTCCTGTCGCCCCGAAGAGCGGCGAGGACAGGCGAGTTATGGGCGAGCGAGGACTGGAATCCAGCCTTCGATACCTTCTGATACGTGACGTGCGGGGATAGCGAATACGACGCCTCCTGCTGCCACATTAAGTGACGCAGTTGAGTGGAATACACCATGTAGACCAATGACTGCTTGTGAAGCGGCTGATGCGTAGACATCAAGCGCGACAATTGTTGCTCCTGCTGTGGCTGGCGTCTCGATTTGGAGAGGGCTACCTGTCGCTGTTTGAGCAAGTCGGAGCGTTGGGTTAGATCCAGACGCCAGAGTTAGTTCTGGTGTTACTGAATCTAAAGATTTGAGTGGGTCTGTGTCTGCCATGGTTTCTCCACCTCCTTTTTGCACAAAAAAAGACCAGCTACAAACAAATGTATCTGGCCTCTCTAGCGGTAATCCGCTTCAAGTGACTTTGTATAAACAGAGTAACAAGTTAAGGATTGATAGTCAAGTTAGTTGGCAATACCTGCCACCTTAGCCACACTAGCTTTGGCTATACCTGCATATTTGGCAATACTGGCTTCCGCAATACCTGCTGCTTTTGCAATATCTGTTGTCGGCACACCGTAAGTCAAAGATAAGACTGAGGCCTCTCCGCCATCATACGTCCACCCGTCTGTCCCTCCCCATGTTGGAGCAGTGTTTGTTCTGTCCAAGACCTGAACCACACCAAGCCAATAATTGGCTTCACCTAGCCCAGATGTCAAGTAACTGTGTCCACTGGCGTTTAAGGTGATTGGATATCCAGTGCCCACTGAAGTAGAAGCACTAGTGTCAAGCGGCGTGTCATTTAAAGGAGTAGACATGTCCCAATTGGCCAAAGCGTAGTCAGCAGCAACTACAGACGCGGCCGCTGTTGGCGTAAATGGGACAACATCAAGATCAGTTTCGTCATCCAATGTGCCTATTGTGCCCGAGTAATCAAGCGATAGAGAAGCCGCAGTAACTTCATTCCCCCCTAGTGCAGACAAATCAAATACCACACCAGTTCTGCGAAGCTGGTTCCAATCTGGGTCAGAAGTCCCTTTTGAGTAATAGGTAAAAACCGATTGCCCTGTGGTAGAAGCGTTGTAAAGTTGGGTCCCTGCGCCTGCACGGATAGTTGCCCAGGGTTCTTGGACTCCTGCCCTAATAAACTGAGAACCTTTTGTTGCCCCTATGTCTATCGTTGCCATATTGTTGGATTATTTATAATTGTATTAACCATAGCCTGGAAAGCCAGGTCTGGATCGTCTTCGCCATCTTCGTTGTAATCTTTTATAAAGCGGCCAGGGTTCATCCATTGGAACGGGTAAACATTCTCCCCCAGGGTGATAAGAGATTCATCAATATAAAAGTAGGGGCTACATTCAATTACGGGGACGGAGTTAACAAAGTTCAAAGAAGGGGCTTCATCTAACACAATAGTCACACCTTCGTATTCCCAGGTAAGTGTGTAGTTTGTTATCAGTGTGTTTATGTCATCAATCACAGCCATCTTATCCTCCGATATTATTTGTTTTAACAATTTCGTTTATCATTCTTTTAAAGCCTTCACCAGGATCTTGGTCCACAAAAACCTCCGCATCTTCCCCTTGAGGCATTGGGTCTACATACCCAGACACGTCTTTCCATAAAAACGGGTATTTAGAAGAAGGCAGCTGCACTTGGGAGCCGTCGACATAGAAAGTCGGGCGACATGACAAATAAAGATGTCCTTCTTTTTCAATCTTTGTTGGTGGGGCATCAACCCTAACCTCGACCCCATTGTATTCCCATGTCTCGGAGTAGTTGTCTATGAGTAAATCAATTTTTTCACTGTGATCCATGTTATGCATGTTCGACTAATACTAATTGCGGATTCAAGAAAATCCGATCAGCATGGGTCGCAACACCTAACACCTGTACTTGATCTCCAGTGGTAGTTGGTGCAGTTTGGGTTATGGCCCCTGCTGTGGCTGATAGATACAGATTGCCACCTACCGTGTTGTCGTAAGAATCGTCTCTGAAGAACCCGTAGAACAAGAAGTCACCTGTGGCGTCAGCTTCAATAGCTGCTAAAGCAATGCCGATAGATGGATAAGTAGACGTCCCATTAGCATCAGCCTTCCACATCTTGCCATCAGACTTGAGATAACAAGCATCTCCAATCGCCAGTGTCTCACCAGCTGTCATTGTGGCAGTTAATCCAGAAGCTGTTTGGTCAGCACCACCTGCTGTTGGGGTAAGTTTTACATTTTTACCGTCTGTATCCAAGTCACCACCGAGAGCGGGGGTGGTGTCCTCACTAATTGAAGATATCCCAGAAGAAGGATTTTGTGCATCCTCTGCCAATGCGTCAAGCATTGCTTTTCTCTTTTCTGCTGAAGCGGTTCGCCAAATATATGAATCCATAGGAGCAAGTTATATTTCAAACCTAACACCTAGAATATCTAGGGTCAACTATTAAACCTATAAAGATATTAGACTCTGTAACAGGTTATTCTATTTAAGGTACGGCATCTGAGGCCAGTCACCAGATTTGAAAGCTTCCATCTTTCTCCTTTGATATTCACCTTTATTCATCCAGTGGTTGTCGTCCCATCCTGACGGTCTTCCGTGCTTAACCCCGCGGCACTCGATATCATGATCTATGTAGAACTCGTACTTACCCAGGTCTTCTATCCGTTGCACTACTGACACATTGTCCATCCCGAATCGTTTATCCATCTCTTCGTCCCAGCCACCCACATCGTAGAAGGCTTGCTTGGGTGCCATGGCAAAGTTGGCCTCCCAGTCAGCCGCTGGTATTCCATAAAAACCACCTTTCTCAACCATGTATTGTCTGCGCGGGTCAGCCCAAACTTTAATCATTGGTATTCCCCCAACCCCCAGGGATTGGTACTGGTCGCCCGACCCAGACACTAACGCTTCACCTTTGAAGTAGTCGTGCCAAAACCAAAACTTGTCCAGAGTCTCTATCGGAGCCCAGATCCAGTCCTGCCAAGAGACTATCAACTCACCACGAGATTGTCTCATGATTTCATTCATGGCTTTGTTAAACGTCCACGCATCGCCTTCTTGCTTGGGAGGGTCAGTTAAAACAACAGATGAGGCCCCAGGCAGTAGGGTCTCATCTATTACTTTCTCAGTTTCTTTCTTTTTGTTTTCAGGGACACTGAGAACCCACTCCCAGTCAGAAGTGGCCATCTCTTGGTCCGAAAGAGCCCGTGCTACTACTACTACTCCGTCTGGTCTGATAGATGGTGTAACAATAGTAATCTTCATGGTTATTTTTTGGCGGGTCGGCCTT
>Ga0114931_10001967_pt1 | contig 26200 bp, 24 predicted proteins | sample 2SBtaG_FD_89579 | JGI IMG/M metagenome (GOLD analysis project Ga0114931, IMG submission 89579) | Deep subsurface microbial communities from Kolumbo volcano to uncover new lineages of life (NeLLi) - 2SBTROV14_V59a metaG | ecosystem: Environmental > Aquatic > Marine > Volcanic | place: Kolumbo... | reverse complement strand
GTGTATTTGCAAGAGCGGCGATATCGGCTGTGGGGCCAAGGACTTGGCGAGGGCGGACGTCCCTCGTGAATGATCCGGGCTAGCTAGCTTAGCTAGGCTAGTGCTTCGAACCGGAGCTCCGTTCCGGGATCGGGGCACGGAAAACAACAATCGTTACCCTCCGAATGCACAGTTCGCCGTGCCCCGGGTTCTTGCCCGGCCCTCACCCGAGAGGGGCCGGGTGAAGAACCCGGATCGAACTTCCGGCATGAGGGACTAGCCCAGCAGCGCGCGAGCCATCCGGCTGGCGGTCGCCGGCGACGGCAACCCGACCGCGGCGGCGAGCTCCGGCTCGACCGCACGATTCGCCGCGGCCAACACCTCGGCCACGGCAGCCCGGTGCGCGACGGCGATGCGCGCGCGCTGGTCGGCGTCGAGATGCGGCATCGCCCAGGCGTCGATCGCCGCCGACAGCTCGGCATGGCCCGTTTCGTCCACCGAGATGCGCGCCAGGGCGGCGCGCACGTCCGCGTCCGCGGCGGTGTGTGCCTGGTAGGTAGCGATCAACGCACCGTAGGTCTCGCGCACGCAGCCCTCGACCGCGTTGTCCAGGGCCAGCTCGTACAGGCTCATCGGCGCCGGCTCGGTCATCTCGACGGGCGGTGGCTCGAGGCCGCGCTGGCGTGCCAGCCGGGTCATGATCATCGTGTGCACGACTTCTTCGTCGGCCGCCGCCACGGCCCGGGCGACCAGCTGGCGCGGCGCGCCCAGTCGGGCGAGCTGAATTGCCGTGTTGGCAAACGCGTACACCGCCGCGGCTTCCAGGTGAGCCATCTGGGCCAACCAGCGCGCGGCCGGCGACGCGTCGGCGTCGGCCAGGCGGCCGGCCAGGCCTTCGGGGCGGCGACCACCGACACAGTCGTACGGAAACGAGTAGGTCATCCGCACCTGGGTCAGCGCCGGATCGATGATGCGGCACTCGGAAAACGACGCGGTGTCGGCATCGGCAACGCCGCGCTGGCGCAGGATTTCCTCGCACAGATCGGCGCAGGTCAGATCGTCGGCGACACACGCGGTGACCAGCGGCTTGTACACCGGGTTTTGCGGGTCGATGGTCTCGACGCGTTCTTGGGTCGGCGCCGGACCGCAGCAGCCGGCCGCGGCCGCAGGCAGTGAAGCGATGACGATCGCCGAAAGCAGATTGCGAAGTCTGGGGAAACGGCTCATCGGCTGTGTCCTTTCCGGCCACCACCGTAGGCGATCCGAAACGATGCGGTGAGCATATGGCCGGTCTCGCGGTCGCTGATCAGCTTCATGTTGATCAGCTGGTAGCCCACGTCGAGCGACATATGCATGTAGAAATTGGTCCGCCGCATCGGCGGCGTAATCTGAATACCGACGCCGGCGCGCGCGGCGAAGCCGGCGTAGTCGGGAGCTTCGGCGTAGAACCCTGCCGTGCATGCGCCGGTCTGCTCGCAGGTGCGCTGGACCTTGTCGCTGCCCTTCCACCACACCCGGGCAAAGCCGCCGCGCACGTACAGCTGTGCCACGTCGTGCGGCGAGCCGAACAGGTAGCGAACGTCGGGGCCGAACGCCAGACTGACCAGCTCGCTGCCGTGAAGCGCCACCTCGTCGGAGCCCAAAAAACCGGCGGTGAAATGCCATGACACGTCCACGTTGTCGACGCGGAGGCCGCCGTGGAGCGTGCTGCGCAACACGTTCGAGTCGAATTCGCGTCCCAGATCTCCGTACAGACCGCCAAACCCCGTGCCGAAGCCGCCGTAGCCGACCAACACCTCGGGCTCGGCCGCTGCGGGTGCTGCGACGCCGCACAGCAGGGCCACGATGACGACAGTGCGAAACACGCCCCGCTGCCTAAGCAGGCATCGTGCCGCCGGAGGACGCCCCGGGTTTCGGGAGCTTGGCCAGCTGTGCTGGCATGCAGGTGTGAAGACCACGACACAGGTGTCGTGAAACCGCCGCGGCCCTCAGTGGGCCGGCGCGGTCTTGGCAGCCGGCGCGGTCTTGGCAGCCGGCGCGGTCTTGGCAGCCGGCGGGGTCTTGGCGGGCGGCGGGGTCTTGGCGACCGGCGGGGTCTTGTGGGTCTGGTGGGTCTTTATGTCGATCCAGCCGTTGCGATTGAGCCGTACGTCTATGTTCCCGTCCCAGCCGGTGGCGTACACGGCTTTTTTGATCCGCATCTCGCGGAAGATCTCCCGCTTCTCGTCCTTCCACGCCCCGCGCACGCCGACCATCACCGTGATCGGCTTGCGCTGGCGGCTCACCCCGTAGCGATAGTTGACGAGGTGCCTGACCGCCTTTTGGTGAGGATGGCCGAACACCCGCGCGGTCCACGGAAAGCGCCGGTTGTACGGCCCCACCGAGATGATCGCCAGCTGCGGCGTCATCTCCTCCATCAAGTACTTGGTCGTTCCGTTCTTCGAGCCGTGGTGGCCGACCATGTAGACGTCCACATCCAACAGCGACGGCTTGGTGTACTTGACCAGCCGCGAAATGCCCGCGTATTCGAGGTCGCCGGTGATCAGGATCGACGCTTTGCCGAAGTCGACGCGAAGCGCGATGCTGTGCAGGTTGGGATTGGTGCCGTAGCTGGCCAGGTCCCGGGTCTCGGCGCCCCACAACGCGGTGATCTGCGGGTCCACCGCGGAGCGGCCGCATCCCGATACCGGATCGATGATGGGGCCGGTCATGCCGGTGCGGCCGTCGATGTCGGCGGCCCGAATGTCGCGATGGCCGACCTTGCCATGATGTTTGGCGATCCACGCGTGCATGGCGTTTTGCGGTCTGCCGCCGCGGGTATCCTCGTGGGTGCCGTTGTCGATGATGTTGTGCACGGTGTAGTTGTGCAACACCATGTCGATGCCCCGGGTGTGATCGATGTGCGGGTGGGTGACCACCAGCAGGTCGATGGTCTTGTCCAGGTCCTTGCGCCGGGCAAAGAAGCGGTCGAGATAGGCCTTGAGCCGGGGCGTGCTGTTGAACGCGGCGTTCTTTTCGCCGCCGGTATCCACCAGCACGGCGCCGCACGGAAACTCGAGCAACGTCGCCGCCCCCTGACCGATATCGATGGAGTGCAGAACCATCGAGTTGCGATCGTTGGTGTCCGGCGGCCGGGTTGGCTTCTTGTTGTTGCCGTTGAGATATTCGGAGTAGGACTTGCCCTTCGGCGGCGTCGTCGTCGGTTGTTTTGCCGCGGGACAACCCGTGGCGAACGCAACCAGACCAACCAGCAGCCCCAGCGCCAGACTTCGTCGCATGGTCGAAATCTTACTACCGATCGTCACTCGGGGCCCGTCTCACCGGTGGTGCGCTCGATCAGGCTGTACAAGTGCTTGCGGATCAGTCCCGCGGCCCTGGCGGCCTGGGTGACATTGCCGCCGTGCCGGTCCATCAGCGCCTCGACGTAGGTGCGGTCGAACGACGCGATCAGCTGAGCTTTCGCGTCCTTGTACGGCATGGGCGACGATACCCCCGGAAACGCCATGCCGATCGTCACCGGTGCGGTGGTCGCGGGTCCCAGATTGAACACCAGCTGGGAAAACGACGCCGGCGGCGCATCTGGACGATTGGCCAGGGCGACGGCTCGCGCCAGGGTGTTGCGCAGCTCACGCACGTTGCCCGGCCACGTGTACCCCATCAACCGCTGTAGGTTGTCGCCGGCGACGGGGTCGTTTGGCGGCAGCTTGTCTTTCAGAAAATGCCCGACCAACAGGGGAATGTCCTGGGGCCGCTGGCGCAGCGGCGGCATGCGCAGCTTGACCACATCGATGCGGTAGAGCAGATCGCTGCGGAACGTGCCGCGGGCCGCTTCCGCGTGCAGGTCCCGGTTGGTCGCCGCGACCACGCGCACGTCGACCACCCGCGGCTGGTCGGCCCCCACCGCGCGAATCTCCCCGGTCTCGAGCACACGCAACAGCTTGGACTGCAGCTCGATGGGCAGCTCACCGATTTCATCGAGACAAATGGTGCCGCCGTTGGCGCGCAAAAAAGCGCCGTCGCGATCGCTGGTGGCGCCCGAAAACGAGCCCTGGACGTGGCCGAACAGCTCGCTCTCGGCCAGGTTGCGTGGAATCGACGTGCAGTCGAACACCACATAAGGTCCGGCCGCGCGGGGTGAGGCAGCGTGAATGGACCGCGCAACCAGCTCTTTGCCGGTGCCGCTTTCCCCCTCGATGAGCACGCCCACATCCGAATGGGCGACGCGTTCGAGGATGGCGAAGATCTCCCGCATCGCCACGGACTCGCCGAGCAGCTCGCCGAACTGGCGCGCGCTCGACGGCGTCACCTCGCGCGTCCACCAGCGGGGGTGAATGGCGATGGAGGTGTTGCCCTGGGTCAGCACCGCTCCCACCGAGATGTCCGCCTCGACCACCCGTGTATCGCCCAGAAACGTGCCGTAGCTGCTGCCCAGATCGCGCACCCGAATACGACCGGCGGCGACCGACAGCTCGGCGTGGCGCCGCGACACTGCCGCGTCGAGCAGCTGCAGGTCGCAGTCGGCGAGGCTGCCCACCACCACGCTGCCTTCCAGCGGGCACTCGACCCCGGCGTCGGGGCCGGCAACGACCACCAGCTTCACCGCGAGCGAACCGCTGCCGCCGTGCTGATAGCTGCCGTCAGGTTTGACCGTGTGCTTGGGCTGCATCGCTGGTTGCCACAGGTAACACAACTGGGCGCCAGAGCGAACTACGATCTGCCGGCGCGCAATCGTTGCGGGCGACGCAAACACCGCCTGGGGCCAGGACGGGCCCTATTTGACGTCGCGGGTCACGGTCTCTTCGTCCCGCGCCCAATCGCTGGCGATCTCGTCGACCACGGAGGTCGATGCACCGATCACGTCTTCTTCGACGACCTCGACGATGTCGTCATCCCACGGCTCGTCGTCCGCGGCCACGTCGTGACCGACGTCCGTGTCCACGTCGAACTCGTTTTTCGGAATGCGCGGCTTGTTCGCACCGGGCGCGAGTCCCTTGTGCTTTTTGCTCGTGGCACCGGCGGGCTTGGCAGTAGCGGCGGGTCTGGCCGCGGCGGGCTTGACAGTAGCGGCGGGTTTGGCCGCGGCGGGCTTGGCGGGCTGCTTGGTCTTGCTCCCCGACTTGGTGTTGGGCTTTTTGGCCGTTGCGTGTTTGTCGCCGGCCGAAGCAGCCGTGTCGCCGAGCGCGCGCCCGGCGGCCTCTGCGATGCACGCCCACAGAACGCCCATAGGCACGTTCTCGGCCAGCGCTTCGGTGCCGACCACGTCGACGATCAGGTCGGCGTCCATCTTGTCGGCACTCAGCGCCGAGGACAGCAGCTTGGCCTTCAGCTTCGGTGGCAAGTGATTGGCGAGAACATCCGGATCACAGTGTTTGGTCACGTCAGAGGTGGAGAGCGTCTTACACTCCAACCCCATCCGAAGGGCGTGCTCGAGGAATTTTTGTCGCGGATTCATGTGCGCTCCTCAGCTACCGGTCACGCCAACCTTTTGCGCCGCACTCGCAATGCAGCGCCACAACACATCGTGGGGCAAGTGGGTGGCCATCACTTCGGGGGTGACGGTCTCCAGGACACGTTCGGGGGTCATCGCGCCGGCCGTCAGCGACGACTGCAACACGCGGCCCATGAGATCCGGCGGCAGATGATTTGCCAACACCTCCGGTGTTGCGTGGGCGAGGACGTCCTTGGGGACGAAAATCTTGTGCTGGAGCCCGGACTCCATCATTTCGGCAAACCACCGCTGTTGGTCAGTCATAGCCGTCTCACCTCCCTGAGCGCGTAACGACTACGGTATCACATCCGCACCGCGCGGTGGGTCCGCCATGGGCGGCGTCTCGCTGTGTGACTGGCCCGTACGTCTGACTAGTCGCCGGTGTCTTCGTCGGGCTGGACGCTCTCGAGATAACTGCGCAGCGGCTCGTGCGGGTTCAGCAACGTGTCGACGAAGTCGTACATGTCCACGTTCTGCTCGTCGATTTCCGAGCCGACGAAGCTGATGAGCGTGGTGCAATGGCTGTCGTTGAGCATGCGCCAGTACGGGATGTAGTACGCTAGGTTGTCGCGGGAATCGTACACGTGCATCAGCAGCTGGGTGTCATCCCACCACATCTGCATGATCTGGTCTTTGGGCGGGTAGTCGTAGAACCGCTCGTAAGAGTAGAGCGAGAAGTTGTAGTCCCGCCGGAAGTAGGTGGTGGCGAGACGGTCGTCGGGGAATTCGTCGGCCAGGGTCGTGTTGAGGCTGCCGAAATCCTCGGGATCAAACTCGGTGGGTAGGTCCTGCAGGATGCTGTCCACGTCCCAGGCGTCGTACACCTTCTCGTGCAGGGGCTTGGACCAGCCGCTGCTGGGGAAAATCGGCCCCGAGTCATCGAGCAAGAATCCGCGCTGGACTCCGGGCATGCCCTTGCGGATGAAGTAGTAGCTCACCATCGAGCCGGCGCCGCCGGCGCTGCAGCCGTTGACGAACAACTTGGGCACGTACTCGAACTCGCTCGCCATCCAGTCGATGACGGCCATCATGTTCGGGTGGCCGGCGTGGTGAAACTCGATATCGGGCTCCGCGCCGTCGGGATCGCTGTAGGTAACCACGTTGTTGCCGGCATACACGTCACCGGTGCAGTACGGCACGTACACCATGTTCCAGTCGCGGGTGATGTTGTCATCGTAGACCCGCTGGAGAAACGGGTTGATGAACGGAGCCATCTCCCAGTGGTAGTCGTCCAGACCGTCCACGTTGGCCGCGCCGCGGATGCCGTTCTTGCCGGTACAGCTGTCGTAGTCCCAGCACGCACCGCCGGGCTCGAGCGCCACCACCAGGTTGTTGGACGTGTCCGAGTAGTTGACGAAGAACTTGTACTGGCTGCCGTTGCCGCACACGGTCCCGGGCAACTCCACCTTGAGCCACTCGTTGTACACCTCGCGGTCCGGTACGGGGTGCTCGTCACCGGTACACGCGCTCGCGGCCGCGACGACCCACAGCGCCGCAACCAAACGTGCTGCTTTCAACAACCGCTTCATCACTACACCCTCCTCGAAGCGCGGCAAGCCTAACACGCCATCGGACAAAAATAGAACAGGTTTCACTTGCGTCCGCGACGCTGGTGCTGAAAGGTTGGCTGGTGGCGAGAAAGCGCTCCGCGGGCACCCTGCTGTACCGCCGTGTCGGCGGTGAGCTCGAGGTGCTGCTGGTCCATCCGTCGGGAAACTACAACCGGCGGGCGCCCTGGGGCTTGCCCAAAGGGGAGCCCGACGCCGGCGAAGAACTGGAAGCGGCCGCCCGGCGTGAAACCACCGAAGAAACAGGTGTGGTGGCCGACCAGCTCATCGACATTGGCTGGGTCGACTACAAAAAGTCGCGCAAGCGGGTGTTCGCCTTTGCCGGGGCGGCGCCGGCCGATGCCGACCCCACATGCGCCAGTTGGGAAGTCGACCGCGCCGAGTTCTTGTCCCTGGCGCGGGCGCGTGAGCTCATCCATCCCGACCACGTGGTGTTTTTGGACCGGTTGGTCGACCTGCTCGGCTCGCTCGACTGAGCGGTGCTCGAAAAACCTGCGCGCCGATCGTCCTTGAGGCTAGCGGCGGCGTTCGCTGCGTTCGCGGTCATAGACCGACCTACATGAACCTACTGTGGCAAGTTTGCACATTGCCACCGTGCGCGACTCCTGTGCGCACAAATAAGCAGGCACATTCCGGTCAATTACGAGTCCTGGACTTGCGTTCAGACATCTCCATCACCACGTTAAAAGTCAATAAGGCCAAGTGACTTGTATCTCAAGGGAATACCACCCGGCTCGCCGACGGTTGGAAGCGTTGTAACCGCCTCATGCGTCGCGAACGAATCCCCCCGAATGAGTAATCAAACTGTGAGGCCTGCCACCAACATCGAACGTGTTTGACCTCCCACCGTCTAACCCTTCAGGAGCCTCTCACAAAAAGATAGATAGCCAATGGCCAAGCCCCTCGCAAATAGTTTCCGCAACAACTCCCCCTCGTCGCGCCTGAAGACGAAACGCGCACAAAAGGACGGCTCGTCCAAGTCTGCGCAAACCCAGAACGAACAGGTACGCGGCAGTGTCCCGACATCCGATCATCTCTCCACCTATTTCCGCGATCTGAGCGAGCACGGACTGCTCACCCCCGAACAAGAGCAGGACCTCGCCCGCGCGATCGAAGAAACGGAGGTGGCCACCTGGGAGCGACTGCTGTCGTATGCCCCGGCGACCGAGTACATGATCGCCATCATCGAAACGCGCCTCGAAAACTCGCTCAGCGAGTTCAAGACTCTGCGCAAGGTCGCCAAGTCGGCCAAGAAGTCGCGCAGCAAGGCGAGCAAAGAAAAGGTCCGCAGCGCGGCGCACAAAGTCGCCGCCGAGCTGCGCACCCTCGACCAGGACCGCGATCATCTCCACGCCCTGATCGACGAGCTCAAGCGGCTGTGTGAACGCGGCGTCAAGCCGCGCTCGGCCCACACCTTCGCGACCAACACGAAGGGTTTTGCCAAGTACGTCGAAGACGTGCTGCGCCTGCAGCGCACCTCGGCGCGACTGCGTGACGACTTCGTGCGCGCCAACCTGCGCCTGGTCGTCACCATGGCGCGTCGCTACGACCGCGGCGTCATGCCCCTGGCCGACCTGATTCAGGAAGGCAACCTGGGTCTGATGCACGCGATCAGCCGCTTCGACTACCGGCGCGGTCTGCGCTTTTCGACCTACGCGTGCTGGTGGATCCGTCACGCCATCGGTCGCGCCCTGGCCGACAAGTCCCGGGCGGTGCGCGTACCGGTCCATATGATCGAGGCGCAGCAGCAGCTGAACAAGGTCAAGGCCCACCTGCTCAAGGACCTGGGTCGACCACCCAGCAAAGAAGAAATCGCGCAGGCGGCAAACCTGCCGATCTCGAAGCTCAACCAGATGCAGCGCTACCTTCTGGGCTCACCGATGTCGTTCGACGCGCCGGTGCACGCAGAGGATGGCCGCACCCTGGGCGAGGTGCTCGAGGATCCGAACAGCAGCGACTGGTCGCCCGAGCAGGACCTGACCACCCGGGCACTGTCCGGCCGCGTGCGCGAGCTCATGGCCAGCCTGTCGCCCATCGAAGCAGACGTGCTGCGCAAACGCTTCGGCCTCGAAGACGACGAAGAACGCACCTTCCGCGAGATCGGCGATCACTACAGCCTGTCCCGCGAGCGCATTCGCCAAATTCAGAACGCTGCACTGGGCAAGCTCCGCCGGGCCCTGGCTCGTATGCAGTAAGGGGACGGACCTAACTTTTTTACTTTCTAAACAATGACGCATTTTCAATGCGTCATTGTTTGGTTGAGAATTGTTGAAACGGCTGAACGACAAAACAGACGTTTGTGCACAAAAAAAGACAGACGTTTGTGCACAAACCTTTGTTTCTTAGGTCCGTCCCCTATTTGAGGATGAGTTTTAGGGCTCGGGCTAGGGCTAGGAGCTCGTCGCGGCCGGCGCGGAGGCCGGCGATGGTGGGTTGGATGGGTCTGGTGGGGAGTGACGCCGATGGTGTGGTGCTGGCGGCCGTCGTGTTTGAGCACGCGCATGCCGGTCCAGCTGATGGTGATGCCGCCCGGTACACTAAAGGGGCTGACGTTGCCGTTGGCACCCGCCGTGGGGCTGCCGACGATTTCGGCCAGCTTGTCTTTGACCACATCGAAATACGGGTAGAAGTGTTGGAAGACGTTCCACGCGATGGTGACTCCCGCGATCCGCACCCGTTCATCGGCACCCGTGAGCCGCGCGAGCTCGATTGCGTTCAGTTGCTTTTTCAGCGCTGCGAGCGAGCCGCGCGGCTTGCCCAGGGTGTGACCGGCCACGCTGTACAGCGATACCGGGATCCGCGCGGACACCCCCGAGCCGAGCTGCTTTATCAGCACCTCACCCGGCTTGGGTCGCTCCGCAAACAGCGGCCCGCGCAGTGTGGTCTTGTGACCGGACGTGATGCGCAGCGCGCGCTTGCCCTCGGTGCTGGCATCGCTCACCGAGGCGTAGTGATAACTCGACGACCCGGTATGCCACCCGGACAGGTCCGCAGCCTCGAAGCCGCCGTTTTTCACCGGCACCGCCTGCCAGCCCTTGTCCGTCTCGACCTCGAGGCGCACGTCGGGGTGGAAGTAGCGCATGTAGCCGTACAACCTGGCGAATGCGGTGAGGGTGTCGACACGCGAGATTGTCTGCGACCGGGCCGGACTGGCGGGGGCGGCTCGATGCGACCCCCCGCCGCACGCCGCCAAAAGCACCAGCACACAGACATGTTGGCACTCCATGGCCGGATGATAGGCTTTCGGCGACGCAATTGCTGACCTGGCTCATCATTGGTATCGCTTCCGGCATGGCACTTTTGGGTGCCCCCGCCGTCGCGTCGTGGCAACGGCGCTATAGAGAAGTGCGCCTGCTTACAGGTCGCCGCCGCGACCATCTGCATGCGCTGTGGTACGACAACTTCGACGAGGTCCGCGCCACGCTCACCGACGTGCGCGACCCGCACCAGATGTTCGTTCGCGCCTGCACCGAGCTCCAGGCCGGCGACCCCGCTGCCGCCGCGGAGCTCGCCGAGCACATCAAGGACAAGGACTCCGCGATTCTGGTGTTGCGCAACCTGATCGCCCGGCGTAGCGAACGCCCCGACGAGGCCTGGCTCGAGGCGCTGGACCACGCCTGGCTTACCGCGTACCGGCCGTGTCTGGTCGGCAACCGATTCGCCAACGCTGACCTGGTGTCGTCGCATCTGGACGCCTGGGAAGGCGGCGTGCTCGAAGGCACCGATCACGTGCTGTGGTCGGCCATGACCGTCAAACACAAGATCAGCGGCGCCGTGTACCCGCGACAAGTGCGCAACTGGGCCATGGCCCATGACGCGGCGGAGCGCGACCTGGCCGAGCTGATCATCAGCAACAGCATCATCGCGATGGAAACCCACAGCCCCGACACGCCGCGCATGCTCGTGCCCATCCGCGACCGTCTTGCCGAGCTCGCGCCGGATAACTTCTGGGTGCGCCTGGCGTCATGCGTGGCGCACGAAGGGCCCAGCCTGAACAGCCTGAGCATCGCCGCCCTCGAGTTGTGCATCGACGCCCCGGACGTCGACGCCAGCGTCGGCGGCGCAGCCCTGCACCGCTTCGATGAAGTCGCTGCGCGCGCCAAGGTGCCCTACCCCATCGTCGCAGCGCAACACGCCAGCAATCTGTACACGCTGCTCGTGCCGTTGGCGGGGTTGTGGGCGCGGCTGGCGCAAACTCACAGCCTCGTGTTGAGCCGGCGCGCCGCCAACACGCTGGTCGCGCTGAGCCGGCGCATGCGCGAAGACTCGCGCGTGTTCTCCGCGGTCGCGGCCTACGAGACCCTGCGCCAGGCCAACGTCGTGCTCGGCTCGGGCCGCATCGCCGACGAGCTCGAAGCCCGGCGCATCGAGCACGACCAGCTGCTGAAGCTGGCCGATCACATGGTGCTGAACCCGTACACGTGGCCAATCCCGTCGCTGGTCGACGAGGCGGCACGCGCCGAACGCGAAGACGAGCTGGGCTTTTACCGGCGCTATCTCGGCGACCCGAATGCTGCGCTTCCCCAGGCCTGGCTGATCGAGCGCCGGGTGTAGGTCCAACGGCGTCGACAGCGCGGCAAAGCTGCAGTTCCTGCTGTAGACGCAACCACGACCGCAAACGATGCGAGCAACCGTGCACCCAGTGCGGAATTCAGTGGTGCTGCGGGTGGCCCAGCTCAAGGTGGCCGTCCGCGACCGCTGCGCCCAGCGCGACCCCGGCGCTCAGGCAGAGCGGCTGCGGCGGTTCGAGGACCTGCTGGCGCTGTTCGAGCCCAGCGAGTTTCGCTTCGGCGACACCAGCGCAGCACAGCAGTTCCGGTCCCGGGCCATAGACAGCGAGTTGATGCCCGCATCGACCGGCCGCGACGCCACGTCGGTGTGGGTCCCTGCCGGTGACCGGCGCGCAGCCCACGATCCAACGTCCACGTCGGCTGCGCTCGCGCTGCTACAAGGAGTGGCGTAGTCGACGCTCCGCGTTTACTGCGAGACTGGGCGGAGTTTGCCCGGGCTGGGCAGCGATAGCGCAGCTATGGCGTGCGTACGTCGGCGCCGGTAGCGGCGCACACCTGATCGACGCTCACCTCGGGGGCGCACTCGACCAGCACGAAACCGTCCGGCCCCGTATCGAGCACGGCCAGGTCGGTGATCACCCGGCTGACCGCACCCCGCGCCGTGAGCGGGTACGTGCACTCGGCCAGCAGTTTGGGCTCGTCCCTGCGGGTGCGGTGGGTCATGAGCGCGATCACCCGGTCGCAGCCGGTGGCCAGATCCATGGCCCCGCCGATGCCCATGGTGCGTCCGCCGGGCACGGCCCAGTTGGCCAGATCGCCAGACTGCGACACCTGCATGGCGCCGAGAAACACCAGGTCCAGATGGCCGCCGCGGATCATGGTGAACGACATCGCCGAGTCGAAAAACGACGCACCCGGCACGTACGTCACCGTCTGCTTGCCCGCGTTGATGAGCTGGGGATCTTCGTCGCCGTCGTAGGGGAACGGCCCCATGCCCAGAAGGCCGTTCTCGCTGTGCAAGAACACGCCGTGCTCGGGCGGCAAGTAGTCGGCCACCAGGGTCGGCAGGCCGATGCCCAGGTTGACGACGCTGCCCGGCGGAATCTCGGCGGCGGCGCGTCGAGCGATCTGTTCGCGACTAAACGGCATCGGGACGCTCCCTCACTGTGCGGTACTCGAATGGATCTTCGTGCTCGCGCACCTCGACGATACGGTGGACGAATACCCCCGGCAAATGGACATCGTCCGGATCGATGTCGCCGAGCTCGACCAGCTCATCGACCTCCGCGATGGTCGTTTTGGCCGCGGTGGCCATGATCGGCGAGAAGTTGCGCGCGGTGCGCCAGAACCGCAGGTTGCCGAACGGATCGCCGCGGCGGGCGCGAATCAACGCAAAATCCGCCGACAACGCCCGTTCCATGATGCAGTCGCGGCCGTCGAAGCTGCGCATCTCTTTGCCCTCGGCGACCACGGTGCCCGCGCCCGTCGGGGTGAAGAACGCCCGAATGCCGGCACCGGCCGCTCGCATGCGCTCGACGAACGTGCCCTGGGGAATGACGGTCACGTTCACGGTACCCGCGGCCATGGCGTCGTGCAGGTCCTGGTTGTTGCCGATATAGGTGCAGATGATGTTCTTGATGATCTTGGCGCGCAGCCACACCGCCAGCCCCTTGCCCAGGTTGCCCGAGTTGTTGCTGATCAGCGTCAGGTCTTTGACCCCGCTGTCGGCAACCTGCGTGATCAACGCTTCGGCGTTGCCGCACAGGCCGAAGCCGCCGACCATGATGCTGGCGCCGTCTTTCAGATCGCCCAGCGCCGCGGCCGGGTCGCTGCACACTTTGTGGCGATGGCGTCCGGTGGTCATGTGTTGTCTCCTGGTGTCAAGGCCGCGCGCAGCGACTCGGCAAAGGCGTTCATGCCGGCCTCGAGATCGCTGCGCTCGATGATGAGCGGCGGCGCAAATACGGCCGTGCCGCGTCCAGCGTAGATGTGCGTCGATACGCGGCGCTCACGCAGCACGCGCGTCAGCGCCATCCACTCGGCCGGGCGCAGATCGAGCTCGATCGCCGCCAAAAAGCCGAGGCCGCGCACGCCGCACACGCGCTCGCCCAGCTCGTCGCGCAGCGCGTACAACGGCTGCAGCAATGCGTCCGATAGCGTGGCCGCGCGGGTGTACAGGTCGTTGGCTTCGTATTCGGCGAGCGCGGCCAGCCCCGCGGCGCAGCCCAGCGGGTGTGCGTAGTTGGTCAAGCCGCACGCCAGCACGCGCTTGTCGAAAAACTGGGCTACGCGCTCGTGAACGAGCACAGCGCCCAGGGTGCCGTAACCGCCGGTGAGCCCTTTGGCCACGGTGATGATATCCGGCACGACGCCCCAGTGCTCCACAGCGAAACAGCGCCCGGTACGACCGAAACCGGTGAGCACCTCATCGGCGATCAGCAGCGCGCCGTCGGCGTCGCACGCGCGGCGCACCTTGGGCCAGTACTCGGGCGGTGGCACCAGCACACCGTTGGCGCCCGGAATGGGCTCGAGCACCACGGCGGCGACCGTGCCCGGCCCCTGCAGGCGCAACACGTCGCCAATGTGACTGGCGCACTCGAACGTGCACGAACCCAGAGTGTGGCCGAACGGGCAGCGGTCGCAGTAACAGTCCATCGCTTTGACCGCACCGGCGATACCCGGCTCCAGCGGCGGCCGCCGCCAGTCACCGGTGAGGCTGAGCGCGCCGTAGGTGGCGCCGTGATAGGAGCGGTAGCGACTCACCAGCTTGTGCCGGCCGGTAACCAGACGCGCGATCTTGATCGCGTTCTCGTTGGCCTCGGAGCCACCGTTGGTGAAAAACACCTTGGTGAAGCCGTCGGGCGCCAGCGCCAGTAAGCGCTCGGCTAGCTCGAGCTTGGCCGGAAACACCGCAGACGGCATCGCTACCGCCAGCGTCTCGGCCTGGCGCTGGATCGCCGCAATGACCGCCGCGTTGCCGTGGCCCAGGTTGGCCTGATAGGACAGGCTGCCCAGATCGAGCCAGCGCTCTCCGTCGGCGGTGTCGAAGAACGCGCCGGAGCCGCCGGTGATCTCAATCGGCTCGGCCCCAGACTGGGTAGTCCAGGTGAAGAAGAACGGGTAGTCGCGGCTGGCGCTAGACATCGAGCTCGAACGGTTCGGGGGCCACGTTGTGGATCATGCCGCCGGCGGCCCACACGGTGCGCCGCCCGGTCAGGTTCATGGCGATAGCGGCACAGGTCGCGGTGCCATGGGGATTTTGCGGCGTCGACACGTTGGTGCACACGCTGCGCGGGTAGTTTTCCTGGGAACCGAGGCGCTGCCACGCGTCGGCCAGGCCTGCGAGCGGGCGCTCGGCGAGACTGGCGGTCAACCAATCGTAGCGCTCGAAGGTGGTACTGGTGGCCGGCACGCTCGACGCCTCGGCGATGGTTGGGTCGACACAGTGGTTGGTGTGCACGTAGTGACTCGGTTCGCCGTCGTACACCACCTGGCGGCGCTGGCCGGAAGTTTCGATGCCCACCACCTCGTCGGCATCGGCGATCAAATAATGATGTCCCGAGCCAACCGGCGCATCGGTCAGCCGTTTGCGGGCCGCAGCCGCCGACTGCTCGGCCAGCATGCCGCGCACCAGGGCCGACCAGACCACGCCGACCCGGGCGTCGGTGCTGCGCAGATTGTTGATCGCGACCGCAACCCCGGCGCGGTTCATTCCGGCCATGCCCAGACATCCGGTCAGCGTGAGCAGCCAGGCGTCCACCGGGCCGGGTACGCGCAGCATCATCGTGTACGGAATCGCCGTGGCGTGCATGTCCCAGGTCTGGGCCATGATGATTCCTTCGGGCGTGTCGGCGTAGATGATGCTGCAACCGCCGCCGGCGTCCGCCGTCTCGTACGGCGCCGGATCCAGATCGCGCAGATCCGTGTAGTGATTGAGCACCACCACGTCCTCGGCCGGACAGTCAGCGCCCTCGGCGATGCCCAAAAGCTCCGAGTACAGATCCGCGTCGAATGCCTCGAGCACCGGTAGGTGGGCCCGCGCCGCGGCGCGCACCGAGGCCGCGTCGGCGAACCGGCCGATCTGCTGGGTGAGGTAGATGCGAATCGCCGCCAGCGACTGAATCTCACCGCGAAAGGCTTCGCCATGCTGGCGGCCCCAGTCGCGCGGCGTTCCCCCACGGGGCAGCTCGAGCAGTCGCACTAGTCACCTCCGCTGAGCACGCGGTCCAAAACGTCCACCACCGCGGCCACTTCATCGTACGCCGGCGCGACCGCGAGGCCGTCGTTGGCAAACCGGCGCACGCGCAAGCCCGCGGCGTCGAGGCGCGCGACCACGTCGTCGGTGTGCTCGCCCGCTCGGAGCACGCGGTACAAGCCGAGGCCGCTGCTCTCGATGCCGTTTTGCGCCGCCCGGTCGAGCAGCAGATCCAGCCGCCGGCTCGGCTCGGCGATGGCGACGTTGCGCGCCGCCCGCAACTGGTGATGCTCGCGCACCATCGACAGCTCGTCGCCGTCCCACGTGGACACCATGGTCAGCGGTTTCGACACGAAGAACCGCGACGACACGTGCATGTAGCCCGTCTGAGCGCCGCCCCACCACACCAGCAGATCCGGGGTGAAGCCTTTGCCCGACGTGGCGAACGGGCCGCACCCGCTGCGGTAGCACGCCGACGCGGTCTCGACGGCGACCACCGGCAGATCCAGCTCGTCGCGCAGCGCCGCCAGCTCGTGGAGAAACTCCGCCGGCACGACGCGCCCGGTGCGCTCCTGCACCGGCTCGAAGATCAGGCCGAATACATTGGCGGCGCCCAGCTGTTGCACCGTGCGGCGCAGCGCCGCAATGGCCGCTTCTGTGCCGACCACGGCCGGATGCGGGATACGCGGCCAGTCGAACACGGCGGCTCCCTGGCGGTGCACCCGCGGATCGCTGATCGACCGCGCCGCCCCCGTGGTGTGGCCGACATAGCCGCCGTCCAACCCGATGGCCACGCGCGCGTCGCTGCGGTGCCAGCGCAAGATACGCAGCGCTTTGTCGACCATCTCGTCGCGACTGCTGGTGAGGTACATGTGCGGCAACTCGGGAACCAGCGCGCTCACCCATTCGAACGCGCGCACGACCGCCGGGGTCACGTAGTTGAGCAACGTGATCTTGTTGACCACCGGACCGTAGAGCAAGCCGTCGGCCAGGGCGCGCTGCAGCGATTCCGGCGGCGTCGCGAACGGTCGCGAAATCCCCTCGGACAGCTCGGTCTTCGGCGGCTCGGCGGCGGCGTCTTCGTCGCTGGCCGGGGTGGCGGCCACGGGCGCAAACGGCGGCAGCGGAATGCGGTTGTAGATGGCCTGGCCTTCCGGATCCAGGTACTGCCCGGTGAGGACACACACCGAGTGGGCGCCGAGCACCCGGTTGAGGTGGCGCATGGGCGCGGTGTGACCGATGCGGTTGCGCGAGGTCACGTGGCGGAACCGCGGCTTGCCGTCGGCGGTGCGCCGGCGTGCCGCTTCGCGCAGCTGTTCCATCTTGATCGCGCGGCCGATACCCATGCCCTGATAACCGTCGCGGACGGTGAGCGACACCGAGTACAGCGTGTTGCCGCGGCCGAGCATGACATCGCGATCCGGCCCCTCTTCGACGTCGAGGGAGTTCTCCAGCGGCGCGCCGATGCCAAAGCCGACGAACTGCCAGCGGTCGCCCTCGGGAATCTCGGCGATGGTGACGACGCCTTCCGGATCGGCCAGGGCGGCACGGGTGTGGACCGGCGGCGTCCGCCGCGCCGGCTCGTAAATCTGGTACTCGATGTCGAGGATCTGCGGCAACAGCTCGAGCGCCTCGGTCGGGGACACATTGCGCAGGCGGTACTCGGGCGGCTCGCGGCGTTCTGTGGCCGGCTCGACCTCGTCCTCCCACGCCGGTGGCGTCGCGTTGGGGTGGGCATCGAGCCACGATAGCGAGCGCCGCACCATCTCCATGAGCTGGCGCACCTCACGGGCGTAGTAACCAGAGCTCAGCCGGTAGCGCACGGTGCGCGAGCCGGCGGCGAATACGATCGCGCCGCGCCAGAACCGCTGGCCGATGTAGGCCTTGACGTGTTGGGCTGACGGCAGATCGAACGCGAACGCGTAGCCGCGCCCGCGCGGATTTTTGACCAGGTGCGGAAACGCATCGGCCAAGCCCATGAGCGTGGGCAGGACCAGTTTTTCGATGCGCTCCGCGTCGTGGGTGAGCGCCATCATCTCCGCGTGCAAGCGGCCGCGCACCAGCGACGCGTTGTGCGCCGAGGTGTGCTCCGGGTCGGGCCAGCGACTCATGACCACGCCGCACTGGGCGCGCTTGGCAAAGGTGACCGCGTCGGGATAGTCGGGCCGGCCCCGCTTGTTGACCAGGCGGAAGCTGTCGTGCCACACGAACGGGCCGCCGAGACCGAAGCCGGTCTGGACCTCGTCGAACACCAGTGGCACGTTGTGATGCCGGGTGAGCAAGCGCAGCGCGCGGAAGAACCGGGTGCTGGCGTAACGGTCGCCGCCCTCGGACTGCATCGGCTCGATGATGCAGGCGAAGTAGTCACCCGTGGACAACGCCGCGTGCACGGCCATCAGCGAGTTGACCTCGGCGGCGAGCAACGGGCTCTCGTCCTTGTTGCCGAAGCGGCGGATCATCTCGGACAGGTCACCATGGGCGGCGGCCGCGTAGAAACCGGCGGGAGCCAACGGCTCCTCGCCGTTGGGCGTCGCCCACACCGGGAACGGCGCGAACGTGGCCTCGTGGCCCGAGATCTGGAACGGCTCGCGCTTGACCGGGTTGTAGGTGGCGTGGAGCGCGAACAAGGTGCGGCCGTGGAAGCTGCCTTCGAACGCCAGCACTTTGGTGGCCGACGGGTTGGGGGAGTTCAGCCGGCACAACGCCAGGGCCTTTTCGTTGGCCTCGGCGCCGCTGTTGGCGAACGTCACGTGCGGCAGCCCCTGGACCTCCTGGCGCAACACGGTGGCGTAGGCTTGCGACGACACGGTCTCGCGACCGCTGGTGTCGATGTTGTGGCAGATGGTGTCGCCGAAACCGCCTTCGAAAAAAGCACGGACCACTTCGTCTTCGGCGAAGCCGCCGCACAGCGTCGCCGTCTGGCTCATGCCGTCGAGCACGCTCAGCGGCTCGTCGTCGATGGACACGAACCACGGCCCCGCCGAGCGCAGATGATCGAATACGGCGGGTTTCTTTTCGCGCACCACGCGCTCGCCGGCGTACAGGCGAATCAGCTGGGCCGCCGACTTGGGCATGCGACCGTCCGGCGGCCGCATCAGCCGCATCGGCCGCGGTTGATCGAGCAACGTGCGCCGGGCGTCCTGAGCTTCTTCGGCAGCATGACGCCGCGCCAGCGAGTCGAAGTTGGGCGGCGGCATCAGGTCGGCGAGCATCGGGTGCACCTGCACGGTGCCGAGCACGTTTTCCTGCACGGCCATGGGCACGACCGTGTTGCGCGGGGCGTAGGCGCCCGCGGGCCGGTAGTTGCCGCTGCGCCCTACCCCGCCGAACGGCAGCCGCGGACTGGCCAGGTTGGTGCTGCGATTGGAGTTGAGGATGCCCGAGTGGGTGTCCCGGTAAAACCGCTCGAACCGCGCCGAGTCCCCGGTAAACACGCTGTTGGCAAAACCATAGGGGCTGTTGCGCAGCACCGCGATGTCCTCGTCGTCGTCGGCCACGACCTCGACGCCGATGTTGGGACCGAACACCTCGGTATCGGTGTAGCCGGCGATGTCGTGCTGGCCTTCGGGCAGGCGGTGCAGCGAAGCGCGGACGAAGTAGCCGCCGTCCATGCGGCCACCGCTGACCACGGCGTCGGCGCCGCCGGCCTGGGCCGCGGCGATGGCAGCCTCGAAGCTGTCGCGACCGGTTTCGGTGGCGAGCGGTCCGGCGAAGCTGTTCGCGTCTTTGGGGTCGCCGAAGCGCAGCGACTCGACCATGGGATCGAGCGCGGCCATCAGCCGCTCGGCGACGGACTTGTGCACGAGCACCCGGTCGGTGGCGGTGCAGCGCTGCCCGGTGGTGAGATAGCCGCCGACGACGATCTCGTGGGCGGCCTGGCGCAGGTCCGCGTCGTCGAGCACGACCACCGTGTTCTTGCCGCCCATCTCGAGCGCGACCAGAAGCTCCGGGCGCTCCAGGGCCGCGGTCAGGATCTTTTTGCCCACAGCGTACGAGCCGGTGAAACACAGGCCGCGCACGTGCGGGTCTGCCACCAGCGCCGCGCCACCGGCGCCGGCGCCCTGCACGATGTTGAGCACGCCTTCGGGCAGACCGGCGGCCGCGACCGCCTGGGCGTACCGCTGTCCGGCAAGCGGCGTGACCTCGCTGGGCTTGACCACCACCGTGTTGCCCATGAGCAGCGCCGGCACTAGATGGGCGTGACACAAATGCAGCGGGTAGTTGAACGGCCCGATGACACCGACCACGCCCAGGGGATGGAAGCGCAGCTGCTCGTTGGGCCGGCCCGGCAGCGGACCGCCGGCGAGATCGAGCTCGACCACGTCGCGAATCAGCGCGAATCGACTGAGCAACGCGTTGACCTCGCCCCGGGCCTCGCTGTGCAGCTTGCCCGTCTCGAGCATGATGGCCTCGGCCAGCTCGTCGCGCTGCGCCGCGATGGCGTCGCGCAGCGGCAACAGACGCTCGTAGCGTTCGTCCAGCGTGAGCGCAGACCAGGCCGCGGACGCCTCGGCGGCGCTGTCGCACGCCGCCGTCATGCGCTCGGCCGAAACCGCAGTCTCGAGCACGACAGCGCCGTCTCGCGCCGGATTGCGCGAGATTAGTACGTCACCAGTTGGCGCGTGGAACGCGCCGCCTATGTAATCACCGAGGGCCTTCACAGAAACACAGAGGTACGCGGGGGCCGATCCTCAGGTCAAGTGTAGCCCGGATCAATCGGCTGAAACGCGCCAACAGTGTGCGCCTGTGCCACACTTGTCCTGCCAACGTGCCAGATTCTTTAGTAGACCGCAGCGGAGAAGTCATCGATACCCGCTACCGCCTGGTTCGCAAAGTTGGCCAGGGCGGCATGGGCGAGGTCTACGAGGCCGAACACGTATTCATCCATAAGCGCCTGGCGCTCAAGCTGTTGCGCACCGACGCCAACGTCACCGACGAGGCCGCCGAGCGCCTGTACAGGGAAGCCAACGCCACCAGCACCATCGGCCACCGCAATATTGTGCGTATCGAGGACTTCGGCCACGCCGCCGACGGCGCCGTATATCTGGCCATGGAGTGGCTGGACGGCATCCTCCTCGAGGAGTTGATGAAGCGCGGACCCGTGCCGCTGCCCCTGGTGCTGGACCTGATGGCGCAAACCTGCGCGGGACTGGCCGCCGCCCACGCCGCCGGGGTGGTTCACCGCGATATGAAGCCGGCCAACATACTGCTATTGGACGACGGCGACGGCGGCTACACCGTGAAGCTGGTCGATTTCGGCATCGCCAAGCTGATGCACGGCGAGGGCGGCAACACGCTCACCCGCAAGGGCACGTTCGTGGGCACGCCGCACTATGTATCCCCCGAGCAGGCCCTGGGCGAAACGGTGGATCACCGCGCCGACCTGTACGCGGTCGGCGTCATGCTCTACGAGCTTTCGTCCGGCGCGCTGCCGTTCGACACCGACGCGTTCATCGACGTTTTGCAACACCACGTATCCACGGCGCCCGAGCCACCGTCGGCGCGCAGCGACCGGACGTTGCCGCCCGCACTGGACGCGCTGATCCTGCGCTGTTTGGAAAAGGACCCGGCGAAGCGCTTCGCCAGTGCGGCCGAGTTGGAGCAGGCACTGCAGCACGTGCTCATCGCGCCGGCGGCCGACGACGATGCCCTGGCCGGGTCGTCGCTGCGGTTGGACGTACCGGCGAGCAACCCGCGCTGGCCGTACCTGGTCGCCATCGTCGTGCTGCTCGGCGCGGGCGTTGCCGTCTATCGCTGGCAGCACCGCAGCGGCGGCGCCACCGCCAGCCCAGCGCCCGACGATGCGCAGGTCACCCAGGTGAGCCGCGCCGATGCAGCGCCAGCTGTCGACGCCGGATTGCCGCCCCCCTCGCGCACCCAGTGGCAGTACCGCGGCCACGGCAAGCACTTTGCGTTCCGCGCGTCGATGACGCCGATTCCGGTGTCTGCGGGCGAGCAGCTCACCCTGGAGATCGATGTGCTCCGGCCCGACCGGGCCCTGGCCGCCGAGCTCGCCAAAGGCGGCGCGACCGTGACCGTCGAGCTGGTCGGCGCGGCCCGGCTCAAGGCCTTCGCCACGAGCCAGCGCCGGCTGCTGGCCGACGGCAAGCTGTCGTCGCCGATTCACGCCAAGCTGCCCAAAGACGGGCGCTATCACGTCGTGTTGCGGATCGTCCGCGCCCGCCGCTGGCTCGCTCGGGCCCAATTCGACATCTGCATCGGCGCCAGCCCAGCCGGAGATCCGCAATTATTCCGGCGCGTTTGCCCGCCTTAGAGCGAATCCAGACGATGCTTGCACAGCTCGGAGCGCTATGGCATATTGCGCCGCTCCCAAACAGGTAGGGATTCAAATGGCTAAAAAGGGCAAAGGCAAAGGCCGCGAGCTGATTCGCCTCGTCTCGACGGCGGGAACTGGCTACTTCTACACCACGTCCAAGAACAAAAGACGCACTCCGGACAAGCTGGTGTTCAAGAAGTACGACCCGAAGATCCGCAAGCATGTAGACTTCAAAGAGTCGAAGATCTAAAGGAAACGACCATGTCTCGAGTGTGTCAGGTATCGGGTAAGAAGGCGCTGGTTGGCAACAAGGTCAGCCACTCCAACCGCAAGTCCAAGCGGCGGTTCGAGGTAAACCTGCAAACCAAGCGGTTCTGGTTCGAAGAGGAAAACCGCTGGGTGAAGCTGCGCGTGTCCACGCGCGCCATGCGCACGATCGACAAGCGCGGTCTGGCTGCTGTCATCAAAGACATGCGCGCCCGCGGCGAAAAGATCTAGCCCGGATTATTCGCGGGAGTGTTCGATGATCGGCGAAGGCATTGGTTTCACAGTCGAATCGGCGATCGCAGTGAATACCGGGTGTATTTGCAAGAGCGGCAATATCGGCTGTGGGGCCAAGGACTTGGCGAGGGCGGACGTCCCTCGTGAATTATCCGGGCAAGCCCTTCTCTCTCTGCCCTTCTTTCTTTAGCAAGTGACTTCCCTCCGCCCACGTTGGCTCGTCGGGCTCACGGGGATTGTGTGCGCGCTCGGCTGTGGCTCTTCGGCCGGGTCGATCCCCGTCGTCGAGGTACCCCCGTCGGTGCGCAAGCACACCGAATGGGCAGTGGGCCTCGGCGGCAGCGGCGACGTCGACATCGCGTCGATCGCGCGCGGCCGCGATGGCACGCTGTACGTGGGCGGCAGCTTCGCCGGCGAGCTGCGCGCCGGTGGCAAGCAGCTCAAAAGCGTCGGCCCGAGCGACGGCTTCGTCGCCACGCTGTCCGCCACGGGCGCCGTGAAAACGCTACGCGCATACGGCTCGCCCAAGCGCGACCGCATCACGGCGGTGGCCTTCAGCAAAAACAGGCTGTGGCTCGCCGGCGATCGCGGCAGTGAAGCGTTCGTCCTGCGCGCCGGCGGGGTCCCTCGTGGCCCGTTCGGCAACCCGCACGTACTGCGCGCCAGCGGCCACGTGGTGGTTCGCGACATCGCCGCCACTGTGCAGGGCGGCGTGATCGCGGTGGGTCAGTTCTCCGGTGACCTGACCCTCGACAAGGAGCGCGTCACCAGCGCCGGCTCGAGCGACGCGTTCATGGCCCGCTTCGACAAGTACGGAAAGGCCGTGTGGCTGCGGCGCATGGGCGGACCGTGGGCCGACTTTGCCCACGCGGTCGCGGTGCGCGGCAACACGGTCGCCGTCGTTGGCAGCTTCACGCGTTCGGCATACTTCGGCACCGCGCTGGTCGACGCCCGCAACCGCAGCCAGGACGCCTTCCTCGCCCGCTACGACCTGCGCGGCGAGCTGCAGTGGATCAAGCCCATGGGCGGTGACCAGCGCGACACTGCCACCGCCGTGGCCATCGACGTGGCCAACACCATCTACACCGGCGGCAACTTCAGCGGCGCCGCCAGCTTCGGCGCCGAGCCCATCGTCTCGGTCGACGGCCCCGACGCGTTCGTCGTCGCCTACACCAAAGCGGGCAAGAACCTGTGGACCAGACGCTTCGGCGGCGCCAGCGCCGAGCGTGTGGTGGCCATGACCGCCGTGGGCAAGCGCGTGTACCTGGCCGGCGCGTTCGTCGGCACCACGCGCATCGAGACCTACGCCATCCGCGGCGAACGCAAACACGACGGCTTTGTCGCCGCGTTCACCCGCCGCGGCGACCTGCACGCCGGCCGCCCCGTGTCGGGCATCGGTGACGTGGCGGTGCGCGATCTGGTCGTGGACGCAAAGGGCGCCGTAATCGTGGTCGGCGCCGTGCTGGGCGCCAGCGAGATCGTGCCCGGCAAGCCCATCGACAACGACGACCGGCACACCAGCGGGTTCGTCGCGCGCCTGTCGCCGTAGTCAGCGACGGCTGCGTCGCCGCCGCTGCCGCCGTTTACGGCCCGCGTCCTCGCAGTCGTCGAACGCGTCCATCGACTTGGCCGCGAGCATGCAGCCGAGGGTGTCGAGCGCCCAGCGCCGCCGCTGGCACTCGCGCAGCCCGCGATTGCGCACGTCCTTTTGGCCGTCGCGCATGAGCATCTCGCGGCGCAGCTTGTTTTTGCGCACGAGCACCAGCGCGTGATCGATGGCGGCCGTGCAGGTGAACCACTGCAGTCTGCAGCGGTGGTCGCAGTCGCGTTCGATGGCAGCGTACGCACCGTGGGCGCTGCGTGCCTTCCACGCGTGAACACACGCGGTCGTGCACTTGCGAACCTTGAAGTGAATGTCCGCCTTGGCGTCGGACTTGTCCGACGCGAGCGTGCCGCCCTCTTCGGACGAGTCGGCCGCCGTTTCGCTCTTTGTCTCGCCGGTGTTCGGCGCCAACCCCTTGCCGTTGGGCTGCTCGCCCACCAGTCGTGGTTTGTAGGTGTCGGCGCTGCCGCCGCCGCAGGCGACGCCCAGCACGATCAGCGTGGCCGCAAGTCGAGTCACCACACGCCGATGGTAGCGCGTTTTGCCGCGGCCGTCACACACCGAACAGCAGCCGGTCGGGGTTCTCCACCCGCTCCTTGATCCCCTTGAGGAACGACACCGCCTCGAAGCCGTCCACCACCCGGTGATCGTACGTGAGCGCGATGTACATGACCGGGCGAACCTCGACCCCATCGCCGACGGCCATCGGGCGCTTGACGATGTTGTGCATGCCCAGGATCCCGGTCTGCGGGTAGTTCAACAGCGGCGTCGACATCATCGAGCCATACACGCCGCCGTTGCTGATGGTGAACGTGGCGCCGACCAGATCGTCGAGCTTGAGCTTGCTGTCCCGGGCCCGGGTGGCCAGATCGTTGATGCCCTTTTCGATGTCGGCGAAGCCGAGCTTGTCGGCGCCGCGCAGCACCGGCACGACCAGACCGCGATCGGTGCCCACGGCGATGCCGACGTCGTAGTAGTTCTTGTAGACGATCGCGTCGTCGCGCACCTCGGCGTTGACACCGGGAAAGTCTTTGAGCGACGCCACGGCCGCTTTGACGAAAAACGACATGAAGCCGAGCTTGACGCCGTGGGTGTCGAAAAACTCCTGCTTGAATCTGGACCGCGCCGCCACGCAGTTGGTCATGTCGACCTCGTTGAACGTGGTCAGCGACGCCGTGGAGTGCTGGGCCTGAACCAGACGCTCGGCGATGCGCTTGCGCAGCGGGGTCATCTTCTGCACGTCTTCGCGCGGCCTGGCGTCCGCCGCCCCCGAATCCACCACCGGCGCCGGCAACGACACGCCCTCGGGAACGGGAATCGGCTCGCCCCGTCGCTTGGCCCGCCGCTGCGACGGCGACAGCTTGCGCGATTCGGCCTGTGGCGCCGGTGGCTGTGGCTTGGCGGCCGGCGCAGGCTTCGCCTTCGCCGCCGCCTTCGCCTTCTTCTCGGCCTTCTTCTCGGCCTCCCCCTCCGCCTCGGCCCCGGTCTCGGCCTCCCCCTCGGCCTCGGCCTGCGCCGCCTCCCCCTTCGCCCCCACCTCGATGTGCCCCACCACATCACCAACGTGGACCGTGTCTCCCTCGGCGTACTTCTGAGCAACCAGCGCGCCCGAAGCCGACGCCGGCAGCTGAACGGTGATCTTGTCCGTCTCCAAATCGACGACCGGCTCGTCGACCTCGATGGCCTCACCGACCTTCTTCAACCAACGGCCGACGACGGCCTCGGTGATCGATTCACCTAGCTCTGGAACGACGAGCTCACTCAGGTTCGACACGAATCCTCCTACGGGTGGGCACAAAGCCTATCAAATCACTGCGGCGATTTCGGCCGGGTGCGGCGCAGAATGGCGGGTTTGGCCGCGATTGTATCGAGCCGGCCATTGCCTTCGACGCGCAGCTTGCCCGCGACGCTGTCCAGCACGCTCAGGTCCAGGCGCAGCAGGCTAGAATTGTCGTAGACGGCCAGCTTCCCGCCCACGTGGACCAGCCGGTGGAGCGAAACAGTCAGCGCCGCGGCGTTCCCGCGCACGATCACGTCGCCGCCCACCCGCGCCAGCGCCCCGAACCATGCGCCGGTGG
>Ga0114931_10001966_pt1 | contig 26205 bp, 21 predicted proteins | sample 2SBtaG_FD_89579 | JGI IMG/M metagenome (GOLD analysis project Ga0114931, IMG submission 89579) | Deep subsurface microbial communities from Kolumbo volcano to uncover new lineages of life (NeLLi) - 2SBTROV14_V59a metaG | ecosystem: Environmental > Aquatic > Marine > Volcanic | place: Kolumbo... | reverse complement strand
CTTGTGTAAAGCATCATCCAGCTCCAAACAATAAATCTTGGCAGAATGATGGATGGCAGAATCATAAAGCCAACAGGCTGCCTGAATTGAGTCACATTTGTGGATTCGAGTGAGATGTTACGGGATTTTTACTCCATCGGATTCCACATTGCGTTGTAGGCTGCACCTGTGGCGAGATCATAGTCCACCATCCCTTGACTCGACACGGCCCCCTGCCTACTGCCGCCTACTACCTCCTTCTTTTCCGTGGTGGAGGACCACAGCGCCAACAGCAGATAGAGCACCAGCAAAATCCACCAGCCAAATGCCACGATTGGCGGAGCTTCCCAGCCGATTGCTTGCGCTACCAGTCCGCCCAGGGCAACCATGCCCAGCAGAATGGCTAGTGGTCCCGGTCCGAACAGACCCACCAGGCCCAGCAGTACGGCGGCGGCGGTGCCAGCGAGAAGCATTTCTTTGCCCGAGAAAGAAAAACGCGGACCGGCTGGCGCGGCGGGGCTCGCGACCGGTTCGGCCCGATCGTCGCCAGCCGCGGAATGGTTTCCCGCAGGAGCGTTTTCCGTCTTGCCGTGCAAGCGGGCTTGCTGCTGGTCCGCCAGTTCGTGCCGCAGTCGGTCTACCTTCTCGCGCTGGCGCTGCTCGCGCCGGTTGGTGAAAAACCAGCCGGCGGCAACGGCAATCACCGCCGAGACAAACAGGCCAAGCCCGGTCCCCCAGAACTGGCAGAAGGCGGTGACCAGCGCCAACAGGGCGGTGAGGATCATCAAGTGCCGGGTGGTGAAGCGGAATTTTCTCAAGTCTTCCATGGAGAGCGGATCGCCCAGTTCCTCGGCCTGACGGATCAGGTCTTCATGGATCGCTGTTTGGGCATGGTCGGTTTTCTGCTGGCCTCGCTGGCGCTCGTGCGCCAGGATTTCTGGATCCACCGGTTCCAGTTCCAGTTCCAGTTCGTCGTCTTCGGAGTCCAGGGGATCGGCCATGGGAGGATGCACGGGTTTGGGAGCGACGGGTGGAATTTGGCGGTTTTTGCCATTGTTGGCCGTCGAGCCGTGTAATGCAAGCAAAGAAGTCAAGGTTCCGCAGCACAAACGGCCGTTCTACAGCACAGAGCACGCGGCTTCATACCCAATTGGATTTCTGCCGGAACAGTGCTCCGCCCGTGTAGATGGGAACAAACCCGTAGGCCGGAACGAGCGGAGTCCTGTTCCGGCATAGATTGCCATGCCTGCGATTGCCAGACAATCAAAGCGTCCAGTATCATACCTACCGCAAGAAACATCGAATTTATTGACGGGCTTGTATACGCCATGCGACTCATTCTGACAGCCCTGGGAAGCTATGGAGACGTGCTTCCGATGGTCGGTTTGGGGGCCGCCATGCGGAGTCGGGGGCATCGGGTATTCATCATCGCCAATCCCCATTTTCGTCCTGTCGTCGAGTCAGCCCAATTGGAACTGTTGCCGATTGGCACGGAAGTCGAGTACGACTGTCTGGCCCATCATCCCGACCTGTGGCATTCGTGGCGGGGGCCCAAGTTGGTGTTGCGGACATGCATGGCAGGCTACTTGAGAGAGCTGTATGCGCTGATTGCCAGGAATTGCGTCGTGGGGGAGACGGTCTTGGGCGCCCATCCGCTGGACCTTGCGAGTCGTATTTTTCAGGAGCAACATCAGCTGCCGATGGCGAGCATTCACTATGCGCCGATTGGTTTGCGCAGCATGCGGGAGTCGCCCAGGATGTTCCACATGTGGCTGGGGGAGAATGTGCCGGACTGGTTGAAACGGCTCCAGTACTGGGCCGGCGATCGCGGTTTGGTGGATCGCTGGTTGGGGCGAGAAGTTAATGGATTTCGGGCCGAGTTGGGCTTGCGGCCGATCAAGCGCATTTTGCAGCAGTGGTACTATTCGTCCCAGCAAATCATTGGCCTGTTTCCCGCTTGGTATGCGACTCCGCAGCCGGATTGGCCTGTGCCAACGGCCCTGGCCGGTTTTCCGCTGTGGGACCATGCCGTCCCGGCCGAGGCAGCTTCCCAGGATTTGCCGGAAGAGTTGATCCGGTTTCTGGAGGAAGGGGAAGCACCGCTTGTTTTTTCGCCCGGTTCGGCCATGACCGAGGGGCACGATTTTTTTGCCGCCGCGGTCGAGGCTTGCCGATTCTTGGAACGGCGCGGAATTCTGCTGAGCCGTTATCCGGCGCATTTGCCCGCAGCGTTGCCGCCAGAGGTTCGAGCCTTTGGTTTTGTGCCGTTTAGCCGGCTTCTCCCCAGAGCGGCCGCCTTGGTGCACCATGGCGGCATCGGCAGTAGCTCCCAGGGGTTGGCCAGCGGGCTGCCCCATCTGGTGATGCCCATGGCCTACGACCAACTGGACAATGCGGCCCGTTTGGAACGACTGGGTGTGGGAGCAACCCTGCGCCGGCGCCAGTTTCGCGGCCCCGCGGTGGCCCGCCGCCTGGAGCAGCTACTCTCCTCGCCCCGGACGCACCAGCGGTGCGCGCATTGGGCCCGGCAGTGCGACGGACAGGCAGCGCTCGCCACCGCGTGCGAATTGCTGGAGGGCTTGGCATGATGCATCGGTATATTTCCAACTGGCGACGGCATACTGCACGACCTGCCTACCACTCGGCCAGGTGGTTACCGGCCCGCGACCAGCAAACCGGCTAGAAATCCGACCAACAGGGCGGCGATCATTTTGATGGTCGGCGATAATCCGGATGTTGGCGATCTTCGTGATTTGCCAGCGGGTTGGTCAAATCGAATATGGTGCAGTTTTCGCGTCTGCATGTCGGCAAGCAAGACACCATCAACGTCGTACACCTGTTGGTATGCACAGCCCTCAGTACCGCACTGTAGGTGGTGGCTGCTGCTCGGTCTGGAGACTGGGGGGCAGGCTGGCAATGGCCGTGCCATCACCGCTTGCCTGGAGGGCGGCGACCCGCGCTTTGACTTCCGGTTGGAAGCGGTTGATGGCCAGCGATCGTTGGTAGTTGGCCAGCGCTTGAGCCCGGTCTCCCGATTGCTCGCGCAGCCTCCCCAGGGCGGTGAGTGCTCGGGTATTGTTCGGCTCAATAGAAATGGCTTGCACCAGCTGTAAGGGCGCTTGCTGGCGTTTGTTGGTTTCTTCCATAAGGCGCGCCAATTCGATGTGAGGGTCGGCGAGCTGGGGGCTCCGCGCAGCCCAGCCTTCCAGCAGACGGTAGGCTGCATCTTGTCGTCCTGTTTCGCAGAGGAGCACTGCGAGTCCACGATAACATTCGGTGTCGTTCTGATTGTAATCGAGGCATTGGTTGTATAGTTGCTCGGCCTGGACCAGGTCGTTCTTGTGATTATAAAGTTTGCCGCTCTTATGTTTTGCAGATGCCAGGTTGTAGTAGCTGGTGGCGGAGCGTGGGTTGTCGGCAATGGCCCGCTCGAATTTTTCCGCTGCCTGAGGGTAGTTGCCATTCATATAGAGGCGGACACCCTCAGCATTCAGGGCCTGAGAATTCATCTGATTGCAGCCTGCGGTGAGCACCGACAACGTGCCAATCAACAGGGTTCCCAACAACGGGGATCCCAGTAACGAAGTCCCAATTGGCGGAACTTCAAACGGCGGGTCATGGGGAAGCAACGCAGAGGGCAACCAGCGGTTGGCAGTGGATTGTTGCATGGTCGGCTTGGCACGCATTGCGGGGCGTGCGCCTCATCGATCGAATGGAAGGGGTGGATGGAATTTGAGGAAAATCACGGCTATTCGGCTGGAAAAGTAGCAGGCTGAGCAATCTGGCACAAGCCGGATAGGGTGGGGGTGGAGAGATGGCGGCATGGGCGCAATGTTTCCGCAGACCAAAAAAACCGCACCAACCGCCAAAAGTACGTATACTAGACATATTTTCTAATTTCTCCATCCTTCCTGATCCGCATTCCGATGACACTTTTCAACGACTCGCATCTACCCCTGGCAATCCAGCAAGGAGAATATTCCTGTGGCCACCAAGAAAACGCCCGCATCCAAGCCCACTCGATCCAAACGGGCCACGACGACTGCCGCCAAGAAGGCAGCCAAGAAAGCTTCACCAAAAAAGCGGCCCCCCAAGGTGCAGTCGGCTTCCAGTGCGCGCAGTACCAGCAAGAAGGCGACAACGAAATCGGCCAAGCATAAGAAGTCAGCGAAGCAGCGAAGCAAATCACGACAAGCCAATTGCGCCAGCAGTCCCAGCAAGGAAACGGTAACAATCGATCGTCGCCGATCGGGCGAACGCCGCAGGGAAGCCGTGGGCAACACCAAGCCGGCAAGTGATCAACCAAAGCTTGAGCGGCGTAAAAAAGTGCAACGTCGCCGACAAATTGACCCGACGACCTGCGAACGGGATTATTCGCTTGGGGAAGTGGAGTTCATGAACGCCTTAGACGACTATAAACGCAAGAGCGGCCGAATGTTTCCCACCTGTAGCGAAATTCTGGAGGTGATCCATTCGATTGGATATGCCAAGCTGTCCAGTGCGGAAATGGCCGCCCGCAACGGTAGCCAGCAACCGATGGAACCCCAGGAAGATCTTGTTGGGCCGGATGTCCTTTCGGGGCAGCTCGAAGAAGGCTCGTGCGAAGAAGGCTCGTGCGAAGAAGATCCGTTGGCAGCAGCGGAACCAGTTCATGCTCAACTGTTGGAGTCGCAAACCACGAATTCGCAATGGCCTGTTTGAGCGTATGGCGAGCGGGAAGCATTAGCCACGATGAATTTTTTCTGCGATGTGGCGCAATTCTTGAATGGAAACATCTGCCAGCCGTTTGCCCTTGCGATCGAGATGTTCGTTAATTTTGATCGCCGTTTCCTGCATGACGCCATGGGTCTCCTGCGAACCGCCGGCGAGGATGAAATTAGGGCCGCGGGTAATCCGTTTCTGACCGTCTTTGGCGTCGAAAGCCAGACCGAGCAGTGCATGGCTCGGCTTGGCGCGTTGGTTTGTCTGTCTATCCATATCAGGCTGTTTGCAATTAATTGACAAGTGTTTTTGGCCAGACTTCATTTGCCAAACACATCTTGTCAAGTGTTTTTGGCCAGACTTCATTTGCCAAACACATCTTGTCCATGGACTGGTCGCCAAGCTCAACGAACCATATTGGGTCATACGCAGTCAATGGACAAGTGTTTTTGGCCAGACTCAGTGTCGTCGGTTCCAGGATCGCAAAGCTTCGGTAGCCGCTTCGCGGCTATCCTTGGATCCTGGTTTGGTGGGAATGTGCGGCAATTTTCCAGGTCTTTTTGACCGTTTCGATTTTGAATCGCCAGCTTTGGTTTTACTTTTATCCAATTCGGATTGCTCAGGATCCGCGTGACCCTGCCCGGTGGTCCGTACGTTTTGGACATCTTGTCGAGCAATTTCATTGGCGGCCTTTTTAATCTCTTCCGTACTGGTGTCGTCAAACCGAATGGTCTGTGTGTCGGTTATCGATGCAGGCGGAGAGGGGCTTGATAGCCATGAGGTGATGTCATCTTACAGAACATCGGCAGAGTGAGCTCTGGCAGTGCGATGGGCGGCATCCGCAACCGACTTCACTTTGCTCCGTTTGAGATTGCTAATACCGTTACTAATGGCCACCAGAAATCGCAGCGGGCCAACGGCTATTTCATCGCCCGATTTGAGCTGTAAGGGTTTGTCGATTCGATTGCCATTGACGAACGTTCCATTACGGCTTCCCAGGTCTTCAATGAAGACTCGGGTGTCAGCACGGGTGATGACACAATGCTGCCGGCTGATTGAATCGGTACCGGCACACAGATTGCATTTGCGGCTGCGGCCAACAAGGAACTGCTCCTTTTTGATCGGTATCTTGCCACCCGACTTGGCGCCCTTCATCACCGTGAGTGAAACGTCCATGGTTTTCATGCCTCAATCAAACAATTGATAAGCGTCTATTCTATCATCCCAAACAGAAGTCTGGAATTGCAAAGATACCGCTCCGGTCGATTGCCAGCGTTATGTTTGAGGCGGTACATGGGAACATCTGACTGTAATTGTAGCCAGGCCTCTTGCTCAAGTTACCCCTCGGAAGAGGCATATTGCCACGGGTCGGCTCATAGAATCCTTCGGAAACAAGGGCGTTCTCAGTGCAGGGGCCCCCTTTATGGTATCGGAAGAACGGACCACAAGCTTAACGTGCCCCGGTCCAACGGGAACAGCAATATCTGGTTTGCTGGTACTGCTGGATACTACGGAGTTGTTCAGATTCCCATGGGGAAGAGATTAGATCAAGCCCCAGTTTTTCCTTGAGATGCGAGTACCAGGGCTCCACCAGTTCGTAGCCCGATCGTTCACCACAGCTGGACAGGGAAGATTGGATTGGTTCTCCAAAGGCCAGTTCGTGCAGGCCAGGCAGTTCCGGGGCCGCTGGTGAAGCAGCTAGTAGCAGCGAGCCATGCTGCAGCAGGGCGCCATGCCGACGTCGTTGGGCACTGCCAAGTATTTTTGCTGGCTGTCCCTGGCGATCAGACATCAGCACATCACCCGGACAAAGCCGCTGGAAGCATAGGAAAGGAGCCTCCGTGGGAGTCGGGGACTCTACTGGAGTCGGGGACTCTACTAGAGTCGGGGACTCTACTGGAGTCCCTGGCGGGTTGGTCGGACCGGTGGGGCTTTGATGTGCGTGGGCGTCTTGCCAAGGGCAATGCAGCCGAGCTGAAATGCCATAGTCGAGCAGAGTGTCGATCAGTGCTTGATGGACGAGCGCGTAGAGGCTTTTATGGTCTTTGGCGAGTGGGTGACAGGCTGGGAGTGACAGTGCGTAAGTAATCTCATGGTCATGCACCAGCGCGCCACCCCCACTGAGACGTCGAACCATGGCAATCTCTCGGCTGGGCCGGTGGTCGTCGCGCTGGGTCAGGCGTTGAAAGTAGCCAAGCGATAGGGTGGGCTTCTGCCATCGGTAGAATCGTAATGTTGCGACTCCCGATCGATCGGCCGCATCCAATAGGGTTTCATCGGCCGCCATGTTCCATGCGCCTGGTTTCGGCGGGTCGACCATGAACTGGCAAGTGGTGGCTGGCCTGCCGTGGGTGGCGCTCACGGATGGATATCCTTGGCTTATGCTTCAGGGTGGGACAATACTGGTTGGCGGGCGGCGCGGACTTCGTCGGGGCGGCTGATCGGAGTCGAATGGGGGGCGTCGTGTAGCAATTGGGGATCCTCTTCCAGGATACGGAATAAAGTTTCAGCAAACGCGTCGAGCGTTTGTTTGCCCTCACTTTCAGTCGGTTCGATCATGATCGCTTCGGGGACCGTGAGAGGAAAATAGACAGTCGGTGCATGGAAGCCGTAATCCAAGAGCCGTTTGGCGATGTCCATGGCTGAGATATTCTTTTCCGCTTTGAGCCGGACTGCCGAAGCGACAAACTCATGCATGCAGCGTTGGCCCTGTGGCACGGGCAATTTGTGCATCACTCGGTGGAGCAGGTAGTTGGCATTGAGGACCGCGTTTTCCGCAATCCTGCGCAGGCCGTCCGGGCCGTGGCTGCGGATGTAGGCGTGGGCACGCAGGAGTACGCCCACGTTGCCAAAAAAAGCGCGGACTCGGCCAATGGACTTGGGCCGATCCCAATCCAGGCGATAAACCGTATCGAGGGGATTGGCGGGTTCGGATCTCCCTTTCGTCGTGGCTCCTTGCGGGTTGCGTGGGACAACCACGGGCACCGGCAGGAAAGGAGCCAGTTGTTCGGTGACACAGATCGGTCCGGCCCCCGGGCCACCTCCGCCGTGCGGCCCGCTAAACGTTTTATGGGGGTTGTAATGCTGCATGTCGGCGCCAAAATCTCCTGGTCGGGCGACTCCCAGGATGGCGTTCATATTCGCCCCGTCCAGGTAAATGAGTCCACCCACGGCATGCACCTGATCGGCAATCTGGCGCATGTGAGGTTCGAACAGGCCCAGGGTGCTGGGGTTGGTGATCATCAGCACGGCCACCTGATCACTCAGTTTCGCCGCCAGATCGTCCATGTCAACGAAGCCGGCCGACGTAGTTTTGACCGTGACCGCTTGAAATCCAGCCATGCTCGCGCTGGCCGGATTGGTGCCGTGGGCATTGTCGGGCACCAGGACCAAGGGCCGATGCTGGCCCAGGTCGCGAAAATAGGCACTCGCCACCAGCAGGGAAGTCAGTTCGCCATGGGCGCCGGCAGCCGGTTGCAATGAGCAGGCTGCGAGCCCGGAGATTTCCTGCAGCATCTCCTGCAGCTCAAAGAGTATCCGCAGCATGCCTTGGACGGTTGATTCCGGCTGGTAAGGATGCAGGTCGGCCAGGCCAGGCAGCGCGGCGAGCCGCTCGTTTCGTTTGGGATTGTACTTCATCGTACACGATCCCAGCGGGTAGAAGTGTGTGTCGACACTCATGTTTTGGGTCGACAAGTTGACAAAATGCCTGACGACTTGCGGCTCGGAAAGCTCTGGTAAGGCTGGGGCCGTCTGGGCGAGGGCCGTGGCTGGCAGTAGCGACTGCAGGGGTTGCTTGGGGACATCGCACTCAGGAAGGCGCGCCGCTCGGCGGCCTGGCCGGGAAAGTTCGAACAGCAGTTGGGTGTCTTGGATGTTTTTCATGGGGAGGCTGGGTTAGGCGGACCCGCGGGTCAGGACCCGGACCAGGCCATCGATTTCTTCTTGGGTACGTTTTTCCGTGACGGCGACTAGAAAACAATCGGCCAATTCCGGATACCATGGCGCCAGAGGAATGCCAGCAAGGTAGCCGGAATCGGCCGCCGTTTGTAATAGTTCGGCGACTCGATTTTCCGCGTCGCGAATGACAAATTCTTTGAATGTGGGCTGGTCGAATGCTCGTGAAAACCGCGGCTGGCCACACAGTTGACTGCTGGCATAGTGAGATTTTTGCAGGCACAGATTGGCTGTATCCTGTAGTCCCTGAGGGCCAAGTTGGGCCAGGTAAACCGCGGCTCGCAATGCATACAGGCCTTGGTTGGTGCAGACGTTGCTCGTGGCTTTCTCACGCCGAATGTGTTGTTCACGCGTTTGCAGCGTGAGAACGAAGCATCGTTTGCCGTGGCGGTCAACCGTTTGTCCCACAATCCGCCCGGGCATGCGACGCACCAGTTTTTTATCGCACGTCATGATGCCCAGGTAGGGGCCACCATAGGACATGGGGGTTCCCAGGGATTGGCCTTCGGCCACTGCGATATTCGCGCCATAATCGCCCGGCCGAGTGAGTAAGCCAAGGCTGATGGGATCGAACACCGAGATTAGCAAAGCGCCTGCGTCGTGCGTAACCCGGGCGACCGCATCCGTATCTTCCAGGCAGCCAAAAAAATTGGGATGCTGAAGCACCACCGCAGCCGTATGGCCATCGACTGCCTGGGCAAGCGTTTCGATGTTGATGACGCCCTTGGGTGTTTCCAGCCAGCGCACTTCGAGGTCTAGGTTTTCGAGGTAGGTGGCGATCGTGGTCCGATATTCGGGATGTAAGCTGTGTGGCACGACGATGTTGCCATGCCGACGCGTGGTGCTGATAGCCATCAGCACTGCTTCGGCCGTGGAGCTGCCGCCTTCGTACATGCTGGCATTGGCAATCTCCATGCCCGTCAGGCGAGTGATGAGCGATTGATACTCGAACACCACCTGGAGGTTGCCCTGACTCGCTTCGGCCTGGTAAGGAGTGTAGGAAGTATAGAATTCACTTCGCGAGCTGATGGCGTCGACCACGGCGGGCACAAAGTGGTCGTAGCTGCCTCCACCCAGAAAGCAGGCGAGTTGGCCGGTGTGATGATTGTTTCCCGCCAACTTTTTCAGATGTCTTTCCAGTTCCATTTCAGACATCGCAGCTGGCAATGCGAGCGGCCCGGCTTGTTGTAAGTCAGCGGGTATGGAGGCAAACAATTCGTCCAGCGATGCCGCTCCAATAGCAGCAAGCATTTCACGCTGGTCGTCGGGTGTATTGTAGAGGTAGGGCATGGTGGGTAGGCAGTAGGCAGTAGTGCGTGGGCAGTAGGCCTGTGGGGCCTCTTTGATTCTCCAGAGGAAACCTCCGAATCTGCCGGAGGAGCCTCACTTTTCTTCTTCACACTGTTGCTGGTAGGCGGCATAATCCAACAGATTGGCCAGTCCAGCCTTGTTGGCGATGCGAATTTTCGCGATCCATCCCTTGCCATAGGGATCTTCACTCAGCGTTTCTAATGCATTGGGCAGGGCACGGTTCACGGCGATGACTTCACCGTCGACGGGCGCGTAGATGTCGCTGACCGCTTTAACGGATTCGACTTCGCAAAAGGGTTCTCCGGCTTGCACTTGCCGGCCCACTTCCGGCAGCTCGATAAATACCAGATCGGTCAGTGCTTCCACGGCAAATGCGCTGAGGCCCAGGGTGGCCAGCGTTTGCCCATCTTCCGTGGAGAGGGCCACCCACTCGTGGGACTTGGCAAACATCAAATCTTTCTGATTCACTTGGTTCTTTCCCCATTGCTGGCCGGCCCGTTGCTGGTCGGCCCGTTGATGAAATGTCAGTACTTCCAAATGGTCATTCAGCCTTGCGAGGCCCAGGGCGCTAGGCCGATGCGGGAGCCGGAGTTTTTAGCTGCTAGCTCATCGTCCGGGTCGGCTTCATCGTCCATTTTTGGAACTATGGAATGTCCTTTGGTAGAAAGGTAGTGGTACTACCACCGCTCGGTGTTGTTTGCCTCGAATATCGATATGGAGCGTGGTGCCCGGTGCGGCAGCAGCCTGCTTGACGTATCCCATGGCGATTGGGCGCTCAAAGGTGGGGGAATAGGTGCCGCTGGTGACCTCCCCGATGGGCTGATCTTCTTGTAGAATCGGATGTCCCTCGCGTGGTACTCGTTTGCCATCCAGTTGCAGGCCTATTCGCAAAGGTTGCTGGCTGTCTGCCTGGAAGTTGACGAGTGCTTCGTGGCCGACGAATTGGCGGTTCTGGAGATTCAGAGCGAACCCGAGGCCTGCTTGTATGGGGTTGGTTTGTTCTGATAGCTCGTGACCATACAAAGGCATGGCCGCTTCCAGTCGCAATGTATCGCGCGCGGCCAGCCCAATCGGTGCGGCGCTTCTATCCACGCCATGTTGCAGGATCGTGTCCCAAATAGGCGGGCCATCTGCCGCTGCTACAATCAATTCGCAGCCATCTTCTCCCGTATATCCGGTGCGGCTCACGTAACAGGACCACTTGGCGAACTGCGCTGGCATGCCCCGATAATATCGCAGTGTTGCCAGGTCGCAATCCAAGAGGGGGTTGAGCAGTGAGATGGCCAGTGGTCCCTGGACCGCGATCATGGTAGTTTCACCGGTGATGTCGTGGAACTGAACATCGTAGCCCGCTCGATGACATGTCAGCCAGTCGATAATTTTTGTGCGATTGCCCGCATTGACCACCATTTGAAACGAGGGATCCAGGTTTTGCCGGGCGGACTCTTGTTGTGCTAACTCCCCTGGCTGAGAAGACTTGAGGCAATAGACCAGCACATCATCTAAAATACCACCTTGTGGGTTGCAGATCAGGCTGTAGCGAATTTGGCCGGAGCGCATGTCGACCACGCGCCGAGTGAGCAGGGAGTCGAGAAACCTGGCGACGTCAGAGCCATAAAAATGGAGCCGGCCCATATGCGATACATCGAACAGTCCTACCGCGGTGCGGGTGGTCTGATGTTCTTGAAGAATCGAGGAGTATTGGACAGGCATCGACCAGCCACTGAAGTCAACCATGCGACCGCCATGCGCGACATGCCAGTCGTATAATGCGGTACGCGACAGATTGGCTGGTGTCGGTGGGGTAGGCATGGGAGGCTGCCAGCTGGCAAGAAATGTTGGTGGAAGGACGCGGACCGTATTTTAGACGTTCCAGCCCGATCCGCCAGGGGGGGCAGGAGCATTGCAAAGTTCGGTAGGGAATGGTCTCTTACTTACGCCGCTTACGGCGGCTGGTCTTTTTCCCTGGTTTTTTGGCAGGCCTTACAGGGCTCGTTTTTTTACCACGGCGCGATGGGGCAGTCCTTTTGTTCGATTTACCCTTGCCGGGCTTGCGGCCCTGGGCCCGGGCATGTCCCAACAAGCGAAAGTCAAGCTCTCGCCGATCAATGTCAACCGAGACCACAACCACGCGCACAGGGTCTCCCAGCCGGTAAGCATTGCCTGATCGGAACCCTTGTAAGACATGTCCCGCTCGGTCGAAGCGATAATGGTCGTCGGCCAGCGAGCTGATGTGCACGAAACCTTCCGCGGGAATTTTCGTTCCGAGGACGAACAGGCCGAAACGCTCTACCCCGGTGATGAGACCCTCAAGTTCCGTGCCAATTTTGTCTTGAAAGTAATGCAGCAGTTTGACCTTGTTCAATTCGCGTTCGGCCTGCGTGGCCCGCTGTTCGCGATCGCTGCAGTGGTCGCCCACCAAGAGCAGGGTTTCCATGGATTGTTGGGATGGCTTTGACCGGTTGAGTGCGCCAATCAATCGATGGATCGTCAGGTCGGGGTAGCGGCGAATGGGCGAAGTGAAGTGGCAGTAATTGTCGCTCGCCAGTGCGTAGTGCCCTTCTTCCTCGGGGCTGTAAATGGCTCGTTGCATCGAACGCAAGGCCGCATAGTTCACTGCGTATTCACGCGGGTCACCGCGCAGCTCGCCAAGCAATTTTTGCAATTCAAAACGGCTTTCCAGATTTTCAACTTCCAGACCCAATTGCTTGACAAACTCAGTTAGTGCTTTGAGTTTGCGCGGGTCGGGGTTGCCGTGAATGCGGCGCAAATAGAGTAGCCCTTGCTCGGAGAGTGTCTCGGCGACCGCCATGTTGGCCGCCAGCATGAACTCCTCGATGATCTGATGGCTTTCCGTGTTTTTTTCCAAATGAGCACCGCAGACGCGGCCATCGGCATCCAGGTCGATTTCCAGCTCAGGCATTGCCAATTCTAACGCACCTCGTTCAAATCGACGTCCGCGTAGCAGCATGCCCAGGGTGTGCATACGGCCCAACAGGGCGTGAACTTCGGGCTCGAGTTGGTCTTCGCAGGCCTTGCGATTGGTCAGGTACTGATCGACTTCTTCGTAAGTGAAGCGGCGGGAACTTTTGATGGTGCTTTTAAACAGATCGGTCGATACCCGGGAACCTTCCGCAGTGAATTCGATCAGCGCGGTCATGGCATAGCGGACCTTGCCAGGTTGCAGGCTGGCCAGGTTGTTGGAGATGATCTCCGGGAGCATCGGAATGACCTGGTCCGGCAGATAGACGCTGGTGGACCGCTGAAACGACTCACGATCGAGGGGGCTGTTGGTTTGCACAAAGTGCGAAACGTCGGCGATGTGCACGCCCAGTTGCCAGTGGCCCTGGTCGAGAAGACGTAGGGAGATGGCATCGTCGAAATCCCGGGCCGTTGCCGGATCGATGGTGAGGACGGTCTCCCCGCGGAGGTCCCGCCGCCCAGGGTCCGGTTCGCTAGTTCCGGAGCTGTGGAAAGCTTCGAAGGTCGCGGCTTGCTGCCTGGCGTTTTCCAGCACGTCTTCGGGAAACTCGCCCGGCAATTGGTATTGGTGAATGATCGACAGGGTGTCGATGCCTGCCTGGCCCCTCTGCCCCAGGATCTGTATGAGGACCCCTTCGCCATCGCGAACCGGAGACGGGAACCGGACCATCTCAAGTACGACTTTATCTTCGTCGCGGGCGCCTTTGGCTCCCGGATCGCCAACATAGACCGGGTTGGTGAACAGGTTGCCGTCGATTTGCACCAGGCCCATTCCGGACTGCTCAAAATAGGTGCCTACGAAACGGTTGGTAGCCCGTTCGACAACATCAATGATGCGGCCTTCCCGGCGGCCCACCTCCTTGCGGCCCACCTCCTTGCGGCCCTGCCGATAGTGGCCGGAAATCAGCCGCAGCCGCACGGTATCGCCATGAGCCGCATCGCCGGAATTTTTGGCGGCCACGAAAATGTCCGACTCACGGCCCGTGGAGGCCAGGGTTCCTTCGGGCCGGACAAACCCAAACCCCTTCGCCGTGCGGCGGAACGTTCCTACAACATGTTTGGACTGCCGGGGCGGTTTGCTTGCCACGGCCTGCTCCGCTGGGGGAGTCGTTGGGAAGGGGCTTTGGAGGACGGGAAAAACCAGATGGCTCGGCCCATAGGCAAGTTTCCCTTCCTTCACCAACTGTTTGATAAATTTTTTCAGCCGAGGTAATTCGTCGGCCTGCAAGCCTAATTTTTTAGCAATCACCTTGGGCTTCACGGCTCGATAGTTGGGGTCTCCCGTGTGTTGCAGAATAGCATTGCGGATGGTATCGGACATGATTCGCCCCTATCCTTCACTCCCGCAGCCCTTATAGAGTTTCCGTCCCAGGTTGGCGTGATATTGCGTCCAGTGGCTGTCGAGATTGGGGCAATCGCTGATCAGCTGAGTAAAATTGGCCAATTTAGCGTCGAGGTTGTCGAGCAGATGGAGGGTGATTGCTTCCAGGGTCATGGGCAATTTCGGGCTGCCGTAATCGTATTGGCCATGATGGCTGAGGACCAGGTGTTTGATTTCGATGAGCAACTGTTTAGGAAAGGGTTGGCCATCTTGTTGGACGATCTGCCGGACTTTTTCGTCGACCATCGAAATAGCCAACACGAGATGGCCAAGGAGTTGGCCTTCGTCGGTGTAAGCAATGTCGCGGTCGTAAGAAAGTTCATCCACCTTGGCCGCATCGTGCAACAGTGCGCCGACCAGCAGTTTGTCCTGGCTGAGTTGCGGATAACGGGGCGCAATGGCCAGGATCAATTCCATCAGGCTGACCACATGTTCCAATAATCCACCCTGGTACGCATGGTGGTTTTTCATGCCAGCCGGTGCCCGGATGAATTTGGCCATGAAATCCTGATCGCCGAGGAATGCATCCACCAGCCTGGACAAAGGGCGCGATTGGATCTTACCGAGAATTTCGATCAGCCGCTTTTGATATTGTTGGATTTGGTCGGACTGCAGCGTTTTGTAGTCAGCCTCCTCAACTTCGTCGGGCCGTGCTTTACGGATGCGGTTGGCAATCAGTTGGATATTGCCCTGGAACAGTTGCGTGGACCCATCGACATGCACATAGTCCCCGTTCTCAAAATTTTTATAATCATTTTCGCTGGCATTCCAGAGACGTGCGTTGATAGAGCCGCTCCGGTCGGACAGATCGACCTGCAGGTAGAGATTGCCATTGCGATTGGGACGTAGTTGTTTGTCGGAGGCAAGAAAAACCTGATCGATGGGTTCGTTCTGGCCAAGCTGGCTGACGTAGCGACGAGACATGATGGAATTCGGAATTCGGATTGCGGAATGGACTGTGGAAATTTGGAATTCGGAAAAACCGAGTCGGAAACGGTCCGAGGGGCCCAGGCCGGGGCTTATTCTATGCGGTCAAGCTATGGCCGACAACAGGGGGCATGGAGAAGGTGGGAGAGTGAAGCGGTCGACGGTGTACCGTAAGCCCCATTTGCCGTAGAATAAAGTTCTCAGTCGTTCCAACAGTGGCCGATGAATCCGGCCTGAGCAATACGCAAACAGTTCAAAGGGTCGGTTGCTGGGCGGCTTATCGGCCCGCGCCCGCACAATCCCCATTCCCCATTCCCCATTCCCCATTCCCCATTCCGCAATCCGCAATCCGCAATCCGCAATCCGCATTCAAATAGATGGCTAAAAAACCAAAAAACGCAATCAGCCCCAGCCGGGCAGAAAATTATCCGCAGTGGTATCAGCAAGTAGTCAAGGCGGCTGATCTGGCCGAGACATCCGACGTACGTGGTTGTATGGTAATCAAACCCTGGGGGTACGCGATCTGGGAGAATATCCAGCAAAGACTCGATGCGATGTTCAAAGCGACTGGGCATGAGAACGCCTACTTTCCGCTGTTTATTCCGATGAGTTTTCTGGAGAAGGAGGCGAAGCATGTCGAAGGTTTTGCCAAGGAATGTGCGGTGGTGACCCATCATCGGCTCGAACCGGACGGTGCCGGAGGCCTGCAACCCGCGCCATCTGCACGCCTCGAGGAACCGCTGATTGTCCGGCCTACCAGTGAAACGATTATCGGCGCTACGTTTGCCCGTTGGGTTCAGTCGTATCGCGATCTGCCGATTTTGATTAATCAGTGGGCCAATGTGGTGCGCTGGGAATTGCGTACGCGGATGTTTCTTCGTACGACGGAGTTCTTGTGGCAGGAAGGGCATACCGTACATGTGAGCGAAGCGGAAGCGCGTGCTGAAACCCGGCAGATGCTCGATATCTACGAGGAATTTGCTGAAGGGTCGATGGCGATGCCCGTGATCAAGGGCGAAAAGACAGCCGGCGAACGATTTCCCGGAGCGGTCGCCACCTACAGCATCGAGGCGTTGATGCAGGATCGTAAAATGCTGCAAGCTGGCACGTCGCACTTTCTGGGGCAGAATTTTGCCCGGGCGCAGGAAATCAAATTCCAGGACCCGTCCGGCGCGGAGGTCTATGCCTGGACTACCTCGTGGGGGGTGTCGACCCGGCTGCTCGGTGGTCTGATCATGACTCATAGCGACGACGATGGACTGGTATTGCCGCCAAAGCTGGCTCCGGCCCAGGTGGTGATTTTACCCATCTACCGAAACGACATCCAGCGCGCTGAAGTGCTGGCGTATTGCAAAGTTCTGCAAGAGCAACTGGCTGCCGAGCAGTACGATGGCGACCCCGTGCGCGTGCGACTGGACGATCGTGATTTGCGCGGGGCTGAAAAAAAATGGCAGTGGGTCAAACGGGGAGTGCCATTGCGGGTGGAAATCGGCCCGCGCGATGTGGCCGCGGCTGGGATGTTTGTCAGTCCGCGAGTCGATTCCTTGGCACCCTCAGGGCCTTTGGAGCAGGGAGGCGGAAAAGGGGAATGCGAAATGCGGAATGCGGAGGGGGGAATGGGGACACTGAAGGGGGGAAGCATGCCAAGGGATTTGTTTGTTGCCCAAGTCCCGACGATGCTTGCCCAGATACAACTAGCACTGTATGACCGGGCGCTGAAAGCACGCGACAGAGTCACCGTCACGCTTGACGACTGGGCGGAATTCGAAAAGTTTTTTACTCCCAGCAATCCCCAGCAACCTGAGGCCCACGGTGGTCTGGCCTATTGTCACTTTGTCGATGGACCAGAGATGGAAGCGAAGCTCAAGTCGCTCAAGGTGACGGCCCGCTGCGTTCCGTTTGCCGGCGAGGAGGAGTCTGGAAAGTGTATCTTTACGGGCCAGCCGAGTACGCGACGGGCTTTGTTTGCCAAGGCGTATTAGTCTCTCGGCTTGCAAAATAGAAACGTGGTTTGTTTTGTTTTCAGTATGAGTTTTAATCCATGGGCCAGATCCACTCTCCCCGTCCCGTCTTGTTGCTGGTTGCGGCCTGCAGCCGGTATCCGCCGGCTTTGGCTTGGGCCCGCCAACAGATGATCCATCATTTTGGCGAAGTGCTGCTGGAAAGCGAATTTTTTTCATTTACCGAGACAGACTACTATTTGCAATCGATGGGCACGAACTTGAACAAGCAGTTCCTGACATTCGGGCCGCGGATCGATCCAGCAAACTTACCAGCGATCAAGCATCAAACAAATCGCTGGGAAGCCATGTATGCGGAAAAGTCGAGCTTTCCAGAACCGCGGCCGTTGAATTTGGACCCTGGTTACATCACCCGGGCTAAGCTGGTGCTGGCTTCGACCAAGGATCACGCCCACCGTATTTATCTTCAGGATGGCATCTATGCCGAAGTGACACTCAATTTTCGCAAAGGATCGTGGCACCGCCTGGACTGGACCTACCCGGACTACCAGCGGGCGGACTTCCAACATTTTTTCACACGTTGCCGGGAGCAGATGGGTTAGGGTGGAATGATGAAATCGACGATTGCAATGATACTGGTAGCTGCGTTTTGCGGGCTTGTTTTGGGAGCCGTGTTGGCGGTGGTTCAAGCACGTCCTTTAGTGACCGTACACCCTTCCGTGGAACCATTCATTTCGGCAAAGACAGCAGCCGATGCTGGAAAGCCAGACGCCGGGAGCTCGATCGGACCGAGGGTCCAAATAGGGGAGACCGTCTACAATTTCGGCTCGATGGAACAGGGGACATCCTTGTCTCATATTTTCAAGGTCCGCAATGTGGGTGACAGTCCGCTGCATATCGAGGTGGGATCGACCACTTGCAAATGCACGGTACCCGACTTGTCGACACAAGAGGTTGCACCGGGCAAAGAGGCCGAGGTGACGTTGGAGTGGACCGCCAAGACTTCGCCAGGTCCCTTCCGGCATGGGGCAACTTTGATTACCAGCGATCCATTGCAGTCACGTGTGGAGCTGCGTGTGGAAGGTACTGTGGTCGAATCGACTTCGGTGGTGCCCAGCGAGTTTTATTTCGGCAATGTCCGTGCTGGAGAGACCCGGCAAGAGGAAATTACCCTGTTGACGTTTCTGCAGGACAAAATTGAGATCAGGTCGACGCATTTCAGTGATCCTGAGATTGCGAAGCAAGTCAAGGTGAAGATGGAGCCTTGCCCGCCAGGCGATCTGCCCCAGTCCGCTGCCCGTGCTGGATTAAAAATTACGGCTACCTTGCATGCGGGGCGTACCGTGGGGCCGATCCATACCTGGCTCACGGTGGAAACGAACCTGGAGCACTCCAGTAAAATAGACATCCCCCTGGTGGCGAATGTGATTGGGGATATGTCGATTTTCGGGCCAGGTTGGCTTGCCAAACGCGGGCTGCTCCGTCTAGGCCAGGTTCACAGCAAAGAAGGTAAACAGGTACGGCTCATCATTGCCATCCGTGGCGCGCAAGCCGAAACCACGGAATTAAAAATCGCTAGAGTCCGACCCGCTGAATTGCATGCAACCCTTGGGCCGAGACGGCGCATGAGCGCGCAGTTGGTCCATGTGCCACTGATTGTCGAGGTGCCTGCCGGCACGCAGCCAATGATCCGGCGCAGCGAAAGATTTGGCGAGGCAGCGGAGATTGTAATTTCCACAACGCATTCGCAAACATCTCAGCTGAAACTTCAAGTGGAGTTTGCGGTACTTAAGTGAAGGCGGTAAGATTGGGGTGCGAAGAGGGGCAAGCGATTGTCTGGCCTCCAGCCTCCGCCCATTCAACTCTCAACTCTTTAATAACTTTGGAGAAGCAAGCCGACCATGCGACGGGATTTAGCAGGAAGAGGTCTTGGCAGGGACTTGGGGTTGCTTCGAACAGCTTGTAGGTTGGCGGTGGTGCTGAGCGTCGCCGTTTGGATCCGTGTGTCTTGCGCCGAGGAGGCGGTTTCGGCCGTAGCCGCTCATCGCAAGGCTACGAGGGAGGCCCAAGCGGAAAAACGTGCCACGGAAGCCGAGAAACTCAATGGTCCAATCTTGGTAGATTGGCCACGCCCGCAAGCGGCGATCCTATTTACAGGCGAGCTCAACGGTTATCTCGAACCGTGTGGTTGTGCCGGGTTGGAGAATCAGCTGGGAGGGCTTAAACGGCGCCATACCCTGATCAAGCAACTGCAGAAGCGAAAATGGCCTCTGGTTGCACTCGATCTGGGAGGGCAGGTCCGTCGATTTGGACCCCAGGCAAATATCAAGTTTCGTTATGCCCTGGAATCCCTGTTGCAGCTTGGCTATGCAGGAATCGGTTTGGGGGCACACGATCTCCAACTCGACACGGACGCCGTACTTTATGTGCTGGCCAATATCGACCCGGAAAACAATCCGCTCGTGTCGGCCAATGTGGCCTTGTTTGGCTTTGATAGTGGCCTTTGGTCTCGATACCGGGTGATCGAGGCGGGTGGGCTACGCATCGGTGTGACTTCTGTATTGGGAACAAAATATCGGGCAGAGATGGCGAAAATCTCTGATGTGTCTTGGCTTGAGCCCGCCAAGGCATTGGCTGAAGTGGCTCCTAGGATGGCCCGAGAACGTTGCGATTGGCAAGTTTTGATGGTCCACGGCGATCCGAAAGAGGCAGCCAAACTTGGCAGGCGCTATACTCAGTTTCAGTTGGTGGCGACCACGGGTGGTGCGGAGGAGCCTCCCCGTCGAGCCCAAGTGATTGAGGGAACTGAAACACGTCTTATCGAAGTCGGCCACAAGGGTATGTATGGGATTGTGATTGGTCTTTACAGCAAGCCTGCAAAGAATATGCGCTACCAGCGTGTGCCACTGGATATTCGATTTGCCGATTCGCCCGAGATGCAGGCTAAGCTGATTGCGTACCAGAACGAGCTGGAAACGTTGGGCCTGAAGGGGTTGGGATTAACCGGAGTGAACAACCCCAGGGGCCAATTCGTAGGCTCAGCCGTGTGTGCCGATTGCCATTCGGAAGCAACCGCGGTTTTTGAGAAAACCCCTCATTCGCATGCGACCAAAACACTACTCGATCTGGATCCACCCCGTCACCACGATCCGGAATGTCTCAGTTGCCATGTGACCGGTTGGGATCCGCAACGATTTTTCCCTTACAAATCAGGGTATTTCGGTTTGCAGGCAACTCCCCAATTACGCGGGAACGGCTGTGAAAATTGTCATGGTCCGGGAGCGGCCCATGCGGTTGCGGAAAGCGGCGAAGAAGATGTCGCCCCGGAGCAGCAAACGCAGCTTCGTGAGGCGATGCGTTTGCCACTGCGTGTCCCGGAAGGAGAAAAGTTAGGAGCGGCCGAGAAAAAATGCCTCGAATGCCACGACTTGGATAACAGTCCGGAGTTCACATTGCAGAAATACTGGCCTCAGGTGGAGCATCACGGCAAGGATTGAGGAGGCCACGCAAAGGGGCAGGCCACTCGCCACTCTTCCCTCATTCCGCTTCCAGTTGTGCCATGGCCTCTTCGGGAATGTTGAAATTGGCCGCCACGCTTTGCACGTCGTCGTGGTCGTCCAGTTTATCCATCATTTTCAAAACTTTTTTAGCGACCTCCGCATCCAGTTCGACGGTGTCTTTGGGAATGCGGGCGATCTCACGAACTTCGGTTTTGATCCCGGCTGCGTCGATTGCTTCGCAAACGGCGGCAAAGGTATCGACGCCCGAGAGGACTTCGAATTGACCCGCCTCGTTTTTCACGTCGTCGGCTCCGGCCTCAAGAGCTAACTCTAGCAGTGTTTCCTCATCGGTTTGTGAATTTTCGATGACCAGCAGGCCTTTACGTTCAAACATCCAGACCACGCAACCGGTGGCTCCCAAATTGCCACCGGCGATCTCGAAAATTTTACGTATTTCGGGAGCGGTACGGTTTCGGTTGTCGGTCAGTATTTCACACAGCACCGCCACGCCACCAGGGCCATAACCTTCGTAGAGGACGTCCTCGAAATTGCCTCCATCCAGCTCACCGGTCCCTTTTTTGATTGCCCGTTCGATGTTGTCCTTGGGCATACTAACTGCTTTGGCGTCGTTGATCGCATAACGCAGAGCCAGGTTCATCGCAGGGTCACCTCCGCCGGTGCGTGCCGCCACGATGATTGCTTTGGAGAGCTTGCTCCACAGTTTTCCCCGCTTATTGTCGATAGCCGCCTTCTTATGTTTGATGCCTGCCCAGTGTGAGTGGCCTGCCATGGGTGGTACCCTCCGAGTCCTATCTTGGTTTGCGCTTCGCTAATCGTTTATTGGCAGCCTTTTTCTTGCCTTTGGAAGAGGGAAGTATCTTGCCCTTCTTGCCGACCTTTTTCTTGACAGCTTTTTTGCCGACCGATTTTTTCTTCACGGTTTTTTTCTTTACAGTCCGATCCTTTTTAACTTTGGATGTTTTTTTCACGACTGGTTTTTTTGCCGCAACTTTCTTCTTGACAGGCGATTTTTTTCGAGTTTGATTTTTAACTTCTTTGGCTTTGGCCGGTTTGTTTCCAGCAGCCTTTTTTCCCCCGGCACTAGATTTGGACCCCGTTTGAGGTTTGAGTTTGGAGGGCTGGGATTTCTGTGGTTTGGCCTCTTCTTGTTCGGCTTGTTTGGATTTTTTCATGGCCCGCTTGGGCAGACGCTGCTTGCACTCAGGGGCAATCTCCAGCAGGATTTTTCGTATGGCAGGCCCGTAAGGGCTGCGATGCAATTCGACACCCAATTGATGTAGCAATATGCCCGCCTCGATCCCCTTGTTCTTGGGAATCGCACGTTCTAAACCAGGGACGGTGCCTTTGGCCGCTTCCGTATCGGATATGACTCCTACAATCCGCAACGATTCCAGAAGTCCCCAATTGACCGGAATAGAATGGCCGCCGAGAGAATTCTGCGTTACGTAGGAGACAATGAAGGAAGACGTCCCATGATAGTTGCGTAGTCCCTTGGCTGCCTGACCGATGTTCTGTTTTTTAAGTGCTTCCAGGTCGAAGGAGTAATGGGTTTCAAAGACACTTTGCAAAACTCGTTTGAGCCGAGTGGCCGAGTCCTCGGGATCATTGAGCGGTTTCATGACATCGGTTAATTCACGAATCGTACTGACGCGTACTTCATTCCAGTCGTAGTAGTCGCGGGTAAGCACTTCAAACACTTGATCGGCTGCTTCATGCAATGAATTTTCCAAGCAGCAGGCATAAAGGATATTTTCGAACAGAGTTCGATCCGTAGAGACGGGCCCATGCTTATAATGTTTTTTGACGACCTTAATCGTCTTATTAATTAATGTTGCTCGGTTGGATATTGTCATGGGATGGAATTCTCAATCAAGGGGAGGTGAACAAATGCGTGCGTTGCCAGAGAGGCCTGTTATGCCTAAGTTCGGTAGGGCCTGGAAGCCATCGGTTCGGATGAGTCCGGCAAACTAATCAGGTAAATGGGGGTCCTGGTGCTCAATAGCCTGGATCGGCGGTGATTCGTCGTCATCCATCAGGGAACCGTCTACGTGAGATGGATCTTTGGGGGATGGTTTCGGTAGCACCTCGTGTAACATTTTTGCTATGGCAATCGATTTTTTGATCCCCATATCGAGTTCAAATCGCAACCGAGGTGTGTATCTTGTGTCGATACGACGAGCAATTTTTTTTTGCAGATAACCGGCCGCACTTCGCAGTCCATGCAGGCATAGTTCGCCGGCCGCATCGTCTCCCATGACCGATACATGAACTTTAGCGACACGCATGTCGGGCGAAACCTCAACGTAGGTAACGGTGACTCCCTCGATCCGCGGATCCTTTAAGTCGGCCAAAATGGCCATACTGACCACCTCGCGAACCGCCTGCGCTGCTTTTTGAACTCGTCTGGATGTCATGTTGGTCAAGGTGCGGAAGACTATGGTTCATCGCAACCGAAAAATTTGGCGATCCAACCACGGAGACGATAGCCATGAGATTAAGATTTTGATTAAGGGAAGATTAAGAAAAAATTTCGGTCCTATGTCGAGAATGGTTGCGATGCGAATAAAGTAAGACTTGCTCAGATACCAGCCTAATCGTCAAAGCTGCGGCTCTTCTCTTCGATACGATACACTTCCAGCAAATCGCCCTCCTTAACGTCATTAAACCCGGCCAGCTTGATGCCGCATTCCAAGCCCTCGCGTATTTCTTTGGCATCGTCTTTTTCTCGACGCAATGTGTCGATTGGATAATCTCCAATAACCGTGCTGTCTCGTATGACACGAGCGCGTGCGTTGCGTTCGATTTTTCCGGCTAGGACACGGCAGCCCGCGATCGTCCCAATACGGCTAATTTTGAAGATCAATTGCACCAAGGCACGGCCCAGATCCACTTCATGTTCCTCTGGTTTCAGCAAACCCTCCAGAGCTGCTTTGAGATCTTCCGTGATTTTGTAGATCACCTTGTAACGGCGGATTTGGACGCCCCGCTTTTCGGCCAGGCTTCGTGCGTTTTCATCGGGGACCACATTGAAACCGATAATAATAGCGTCGGAAGCATCCGCCAGGGTGACATCCGCTTCCGTAATACCTCCCACCGTGGCCTGCAGTATTCGTATTTTCACTTCTGGGTGGTCCAACTTTTCAAATTCCTTGCGGATTGCCTCGATGGAACCGCGAACATCTGCTCTCAGGATGATGTTGAGCGTTTGTATATCGGCGGCACCTTCCAGACGCTCGAAAAGATTTTCAAGGGTGACATGCGTCACGGCATCTCCCAAGGAGGTGGCCCGCTCGGCTTCCGCACGTGACTCGGCGATGGACCGTGCTTTGGAAATATCATCCAGCACATAGAAGTGTTCCCCAGCGTTCGGAGCCTCATCGAATCCGGTGAGATTCACTGGGGTACTGGGACCGGCTTCCGTTACTTGAATGTTCGGATGGAGCGTGTCGTACATCGCTTTTACGCGGCCATACGCGTGGCCACAGACGACAATGTCGCCCACATGCAGGGTTCCATTTTGGACGATTACCTTGGCCACGACACCACGACCGGTTTCCTGTTGTGCTTCCAGGCATGTCCCCAAGGCCTCCCGGTTCGGGTTGGCCCGATACTCGTGCAACTCAGCTACTGTGAGCAAGGTGTCGAGCAGTTCATCCACGCCAGCACCAGTGATCGCGCTGGTCTTGATCACTTCCACGTCACCGCCCCATTCGCTGGGGAGTAATTCGTTGGCCGACAAGCCTTGCATCGCTCGGTTGATGTCGACGCCGGGAAGGTCGGTTTTATTAAGAGCAACAACGATCGGAACGTCGGCCGCGCGGGCGTGGCTGATGGCTTCTTCGGTCTGTGGCATTACGCCATCGTCGGCAGCGACCACCAATACGGCAATGTCTGTGACGTTTGCACCGCGGGCACGCATTTCCGTGAAGGCTTCGTGCCCGGGGGTGTCGACGAAAGCGATTGATTTTCCACCCTTCTCAATCTGGTATGCTCGAATGTGTTGCGTGATGCCGCCACTTTCACCACTGACGACGTCGATGCCAATGATCCGGTCCAGCAACGAAGTTTTTCCATGGTCGACATGACCCAAGAAAGTAATAATCGGGGGTCGTGAAAGCAAGTCTTCCGGTTGGTCTTCCCGTTGCAGGATTTTATCAAGCACCTGATCTTCGTAGCTGACCTCCGCCTGAAAATCGACGTCAAGGCCCAACTCCTCAGCGACAAACTCCGTCAATTCGGGGTCCATCATGGCCGTGATCGTCGTCATCACACCTTCTTCCATGAGGATGCGTAAAATTTGTGCGGCGGGAATGCCGCCGGCCTCAGAGAGTTCTCGCACCGTGCATGGCAACTGGACCACCACTTTGTCTTTGCGCGGTGCGGCCGTGCTGACGCCAGAACGCCGGGTGCGTCGTGAGGTACGGCGACCGAATTGTCTTCCACCTCGCCGCTGACCCTGGCGTTGGCGACTTAGTTGACGCTGTTCCCGACCCCCCAACATGGGTGTCTTGCTTCGCTTGCCTTTGGTCGATTCGTCCTGCTGGCCCTTTTCTTGCCCTGACCCCCTTCCCTGGCCTAGCTTGTCGCGCCGTTTGGCTTCCTCCAAGGTCTGTTCATGACGCCGTAGATGGGCTGTCAATGGCTTGCTGCCCGATTTGCTGGCACGCAAAGCATCGGCCGGCAAACGCATGTCCGGTTTCTGGGCAACCGGTTCGTCCGCTGATTTCTTGGGCGGTTTGGGTTGGGTTACGCTGGGCAAGGGGGCCAGTTTGATGGTAGGGCGGCTGCGTGGTGCTGGGCCCGAGGACTTGGGCTCGCGAGTGCTGGGATGTGTCCCAGCTGGTGCGGCCCCATTAAGAGTAGGTGGCCTGCCTCCCGTTTTACCCGGGCTGACATAGTCGTCCCGTCGCATGACTCGGGCCAGGGGACCCGGCGCTCGGGGCCCGCCCTCATGTTGACCAGCCGTTGGTGGGGAAGCTTTCGATTGGTCTTTGGCTGAAACTTCGGCCGGTGAAATTTGGTCTGGCCCAATCGCTCCAGACTCGATTGCTCCAGACCCCTTCGATTCAGATCCGGAAGCGGCTTCGCGAGAAGCAATCGGAGCGTCCTTGAGCTCGGTGGCAGCCGAGGTCAGAGCCGGGTTACCAGTGAGAGCAGGATCACCAGCCTGGGCAGCAATCGTATCGCTGCCTGATGGTGGTTCCGCCGTAGGGGACTCAGGCGCTCTGTGGGCAGTTCCCCGGCGGAGTGAATCCGAGCGTTTCGTCACGATGACCGGCATTTTGCCCGAGCGATTGCGTTCGGTGGGTTTTGTCGGCACAGGCGCAGCAGGACGGTCCGGTGCTGCCGCCGAAGGAGCTGGCCCCTTAAAATAGTCTCGAAGTTTGGCTACTTCCTCGTCTGAAAGGCTGGCTAGCGCAGATCCCTTTCCACGAATAGCTAACTTCGAGCAGATGTTGACCAGCTCTTTGCTGTCAACCTTCAG
>Ga0114931_10001965_pt1 | contig 26206 bp, 24 predicted proteins | sample 2SBtaG_FD_89579 | JGI IMG/M metagenome (GOLD analysis project Ga0114931, IMG submission 89579) | Deep subsurface microbial communities from Kolumbo volcano to uncover new lineages of life (NeLLi) - 2SBTROV14_V59a metaG | ecosystem: Environmental > Aquatic > Marine > Volcanic | place: Kolumbo... | reverse complement strand
TATAAAGCATTATGCTTGATTTATTCATTAAGCTCCTATTCATGGGCGGTTATACATAAATGCATGCCGCATTCAAGAATAGCGTCAGCTATCACAATTAAACTAATTCATACTGGGTGCAATCTGGAATCAGATTAGACGTTTTTGATTGCTGACATCGGTACATATAGACGCATAGGATCATCAGTAAACGGGCTAAACATCTTATATTTGTCGTAAAAACTTAAAGCATCTTCATCTAATACATCTAGTATCAAACCAATTGCTGGCAATCCACTCGAGGTAAGCTCAACGGATTTTCTCAGAGCAGTTATCAGTGTTTTTTCACCCAATCCTTGCCCCTGGTACTGTTGGTCAACCGCCAATCTTGCCAACAAAACAACAGGTAAGGGGTAACTGGGTAAAGTCTTCTCAGTCGGGATCTCCTCCCTCTTGACCATGTTTGATGCGAGTGTGAAATAGGCAGCGATTTTAGCCTTTGAAGGTGGATCATTCGCAGCGGGATCCGTCAATACCCATGTACGGCTGACCCCTGCACGCATATTCTGAGTTGCATACTTTGCCAGGAATTGATTCATAACTGGCTTACCGCAATCAAAAGTCTTCAGATCGTGTTGGCTTGAATCGACTTCAACAAAATCCTGGGCCAGCGCCAATTAATAACCCTCGGCATCCAGACGTTTGGCTGCATCCAGAATCCGTTGGCTCGGCTTCAATTCGGTATCGTTACAGGCTTCCACAAAACGATCGAATTGATCGTTGGCAAGGACAATGCTGGTTTCTTCTTCGAGGACCTTAGGCGCATTCTCACGAATTAATTGCGTCACATACTCGGTTAGTGAGGCAAAACCCAGTGTAACAGAGGCTCTTTCAGCAAGTTTTTTGATGTTGGGGTCGACGCGCATTTCAATTCGTTCTTTTTGAACACGCACAGTCTTCTTTGTAACCCCACGACGGGTTACTACTGTACGACTGACCGCTTTTTCCTCGAGCGAACGCTTCGTTGATTTGGATTTACGTGTTTGTGATGCTGATTGTGCCATGATAACTCTCTTCCAATATCTGTACGGATAACTGCCGTACAACTGTCATTATAGTGATAGACTGAACCGGATGCAATTCATACCACAGAATGGCCGCGGCCAGATAATATTTCCTTGTTATTCATATACTTACAGTGTATATCATGATAAAATACACTGAATAATGATGGCTTTCAGGAGATCCCAAATGAAATTAGCGATGATTTTTCGAAGGGTATATTTGCGGTCTAAGCTTTTGAAATATAACGTTATTTTGAAAGGAAGAGATTTACACCTTGCAGTTAAGCGGGGGCTTCGCCCCCGCTTAACTGCAAGGTAACATACCATATATTGCGGTTTTTATCAACCACCACCACTACCCTTTGTATTTCTAATTCTTAAACTGCTCGATACCCATCCCCGGCAATCTAATTCACCGGTTAAACAATTGTTTATCGATTTGCAAATCGTAATCCATTCGTAGAATCCAGGTATTTTCATACTGAACTCATAGACATCCCGAAAATGAATACTGAGCGGGCACATAATTTAATGTATCAAAATATTTGCATTACCCTTTGTTGCCCAAGAACAAATGACTTCTGTACGTCATCTATATTCATTAATGCTGTAAATATTTTGTCCTGTGAATTGCGCATCTTAGATAATTTTTCTTCATATATATGTGCCAGCCTGGCAAGCTCTGGATGAGAGCATGTTTCAAATTCTTCGAGAGGATACCGTTTTATTTCAGGATCCATCCAGATCTTATGAGATTCGTTTTCCGGTTTTTCATCTACAATTCTCAATTTATCGGCTTTCCATTCAAAAAAAGCAAGACCGCTGCTTTCTTCTTTACCAATATATAGCTGTAAGTACCGGTTTTCATTTTCGAATAATTTTACTCCCTTCTTATTAATCATATAGTTGACGGTATCGTAATAGTTTTTTCTGATATTTGACGCCATTAACAATAGATTTTGGACATACATATCCATCATAGGTCTGAATCCATCGCCCAAACCATTTGCGTTTGTTTCATTTTCAATTTTACTCACCATTGTAACCTCCTAATTTATAAGTCTGATATTGATGTGACATATGGGATTAATGTTTTGAATAGCAAAGATGTACGGCAAATGAACCGTATTCTGCGCATTCAGAATGAATTGATAATCGAAATTCGAGGACGTGTCTGGTATAGACTTGTAATAGTACTGCAGAATTAGAGCAGCGTATTCTTATCTATTTTACCCACAGGATAGTAGGTTTTTGATATGCGATGAATTTTAACAGTTTCGCACACTGCGCCAATTAAGGCATACACGAATTATATACTCATATAGCTTTTCCTTGTCAAATGTTATTTTTGAGATAATGGATTTGGCAAGATATGAGAAGAAATACGAAGATTTACCAGTGTATATTAATATTGCCTTTTTCGGTGCTATAGAAATATAACGATAGTTACCTACTATGACTCACAGACCCATACCTGCACCATGCAAACGTAACCACTCTTTCCGTTCGTTATAGTCAATCATGACTTTATCGACTAAGTCCCAGAACGCATTGGTATGATTAGCATGGACCAGGTGGCCCAGTTCATGAACTACGATATAATCAATGATACGTAGAGGCGCCATCATGCATTTCCAGTGAAAGTTCAGGTCACCATTTTTCGAACAGGATGCCCAGCGATTTTTTAAATCCATAATACGTATCTGCCCAGCTGATAGGCCCATTTTTGATTCGTAATACCTGACCCTATCAGGAATTCTGGTTATGCCCTTCTTTTTATAGAATTGCCGGAAAACCGATTCTGCCTGATCGACACTGTCACTGCGCAAGCAAAAATAACCATTTTTCAGCATCAAAGGATCTTCCTGTTCCTCTACGAGATGCAGTCGGTAAGTACTTCCCAGGTATAAAAAACCCTCACCGGATACAAACTCACGTGTTACGCGAGTTGCGTTAAGATCCTCCCATTCAGCTAACCCTCGATATATCCAGCTACGTTTATGCTCCAGCACCTCCTCTATCTGAAGATCACTCCAGGACTCTGGTGCGAGGACGCTGATACTGCCATCTCGTTCTATGTAAATAGAAGCGGTTTTTCGCTTACGCTTTGTTAAGTTATACTCAATATCTTTATATGTACGCATATCAGCCAATAATATCGTGATGTCTTACCCTGGCTAATGCCGTAATTTCGGTGACTATGTGCTCACTCTCGGCAATAATTTCATCAATGTTTGACGACAATAAAATATCAGATAACTCGCCTTTCAGGCGTTTTACCTCGAACCCGTTTTCCCAGAAATCAATAATCCCGATGGTTTCCCTGAGCTTTGCTAATAACCGGTGAGTAAGCTCATCCAGTACAGCCAGATGCTGTTCAGTAATAGAGTCCTCCTTAAATGCCATATCGGCTATGAGATCGCGAAAGGGTGCTTCAATGGTATCGTCTGGATCACCTTCACGCCCACTAATCACTTCATCACCCAATAATTCGAGCTGTTCTGCCAGTTTATCCCAGTCTTCCTGGTGCTTTTTGATCAGGCCATCCAGCTTATCAACCATTTTTTTATAGAGCGCAGGATCCTTTTCCCAGTTTATTTTGCAGTGCTTGCGTATAGCATGTTCCATTTCACTCGCACGAGCGCGGGTACTCTTGTTCTTTTTTACCTGCTCCATAAAGTGGGGTGAGTAGAGTTCCACTGGTGGAATCTTCGGGTTAATTCCCAGACTGATTAAGTGTTCATTCACCAGTTTCTTCACTTTTTCACCGGCATGGGTAATATTCAAGGAATCGTCTTTATATCGTTCTCTGACCTTGGCAAGGATATACCCAAAGCGCTTCATGGGTATTTTGAACGGCTGCGCCAGACTATGGGGGAGTACAATATCCATGCTTTGCATGAATTTTTTGTAGTAGACCCGAAATGATTCGCGGCTTTTAATATCTTCCATCAGTTCTATAGCCTGTTCCAGCACATCGAACTGCTTTTGAGTATCATTGATGCGCTGTTCTACGAAGTCCTGGATATTGAACTCACCTTTGTTTTTAAACAGATTGATCAAACGCTGATAGCGGCTTTCCAGTATGGGCATTTCTGTCGTCACATCCTGAAGGGAGGCGAGTATCTCATCCTGGTCATCGGAGGAGTAGATAGACAGCGCCTCTCGCAAATGCCTGGCAAGACCGATGTAATCGACAACATAACCTCGAGTCTTTCCGGTAGCCACTCGATTGACACGGGCGATTGCCTGCAACAGATTATGTTCACGGATTTTTTTGTCGATATACATGACCTGTTCTACTGGCGCATCAAAACCGGTCAATAGCATGTCGCAGACAATCAGAATGGCAATGCTGGTCTCAGGCCTGCTGTAGTCAAATTGCTTTTTGAAGTTTTCGATGGCATCCACTTCACGGGCATGTTTTCGCGCCTGGGTGATCACAGCCTTTTCATTGGTTCCTTCTGAGGAAACCACAACGGCTGATTGAAGGAACTCTACAGCTCTGATCATTTCCTTATCAGGGGTATCGCTGGTTTTTTCCTGGTCTAGCCAGTCTGTCAAGGCTTTATCAATATAGGTTTTATAATGCACGGCCGCCATTTTGGAATGGCAGACGACCTGTGCCTTGAAACCGTTGGGTAGAATATTCTCGATATAGTGCTTGACGAGGTCCTGCGCAATCGCTTCTATGCGTTTTTCAGCATCGAGGATATCTCCCGTAGCACCATACTTCTTCTTGATGGCAAGAAGCTGCTCATCGGTCAGATCACCAAACAAATCTTCGAATTTGGTTTCAAATTGATGCTTATCGGCAATGGCAGTATCGGCTGTACGCCCCTCATAGAGAATTTGCACGGTAGTGCCATCCTCCACCGCGTCCTGCAGTTTGTACTGGTCAATATAGTTCCCAAACCGCTGCCAGGTCTTTTTACTGTGCCGTTCTGTAATTAGAGGTGTACCGGTAAAAGCTATGCGAGTAGCATTAGGAAACGCTTCAAACAGATTATTTCCCAGTTCACTGGACTGGGTACGGTGTGCCTCATCCACCAGCATCAGGATACGTTCTGATTCGTTGACGGTGCCAAATACATTGTATTCAGGCGGTGGTTGCCCCACTCTATCATCATTCTTGTGCTGGCCAATGGCATCTGAGACGTAATCCGGCAGGCGGGATTCAGCTTCCTTGAACTTGTGCACCATCACAATATTGAGATTCGACTGGTCACCTGACAGACGTTCCTTAACCGCAGCAGTGCTATCTAAATAGCGCACTTTCTCATCTGTGAGTGCGGCAGTCTTTCCTAGCTGATCCTCCAGATCAACGCGATCGATTACCATGATCACTTTATAATCCTTCAGGTCATCACATCGCCGAAGTTTTCGCACCAGGAATACCATCGTCAGTGACTTCCCGGATCCCTGGGTATGCCAGATGGTACCTGAACGCTCAGTGGGCGTTGGTTTTTCCCGTAATCGGCCTATAATCTTGCTGACCGCCCGGTACTGTTGATATCGGCAGATAACCTTCACCATATGCTCACCGATATTCATGAAAATGATGAAATTACGTACAATATCGAGCAGAATTTGCGGCGCCAGCATACCCTGGATCAGAGTTTCCTGGGAGCGCACCTTCCCTATCCCCAACGGCGGCTTAAATTCCTGGTATTCTTCGGGGAAAATAGACTTCCATTCATAAAAGTAATCATCAGTTGAGGTGATCGAACCAAATCGAGCTTCTTCACCGGTGGTAGATATCATCAACTGATTGAAGTGAAACAACCGTTCTTCACCCTCTTTCAAGCCCGCAGCGATTGTCTCTTCTCGCTGATCACTGTATCGGCGCAGTTGCTTGATACCCTCGGCCATAGGGTCGGAGGTGAAGGCATTAGCATCTTTACATTCCACCACCACCAGGGGTAGACCGTTCACAAACAATACAATATCCGGTCTAATGTGGTCCTTCACGCGCCCCGGTGTATCGATACGGAACTGATTAATGGCCAGATACCGATTATTACGCCAGTTCTGAAAATCGATAAGTTTGACTACCGGATACTCTTCTCCGGTGACTTCGTTCATATCAACTGTGATTTTATAGAGACGTTGCAGCACGTCCATGTTGGCTTCTAATAAGGATTTATCCGGATGGCGGGTCAACTCTTCGAAAAGATCATCCAGTTGTTTGTCATTGAGCCACTCTTTACCGTCTTCGGTCAGGTTCAGCTGGCGAACACTGTCCTTAAAAATATCCTTGAGTACCACCTCTCGGAAGTCACTACGATGACTGATTGCCGGATCGACAGGAATGCCCTCTCCCTGGTCAATCACGTCCCAGCCCAACGCATCCAGCTGGTCCAGGAATGGTTTTTCTACATAATGATATTCCGACATAAGATTATCCGTATAGAATACTTTCCAGGTTTCCCAATAATCACCCAAGTTTTAGAGCAGGCATCCTGTTATAAACAAATGCTACCTTCCTTCATGAAGAAACCCAGTAATAATTTTTATACTCGAACGACTTCCAAAAGCGATAAATAGTGATCCGGATCTTTTATTTCCAAGGCTTCTATTACTTCGGTGACTATACGTTGCGCTGAAGATACAAATGCCGGCTGCTGAAGGCCTCGACTCATACTATGGAGGTGCGATGCATCATCAGCAAATTTATGAACTTCCCTTTGTTTTTCTACAGAATCAAATAACAAATCTAGTTTAGCATACCACGCTGTCACACTGGGCTTACGAAAGCCTAGATATGATTCAAGAAACTTTCGAACGAGATTTGGCGCAGTATAAGCCTCATGTTCCGAAGGGTTGACAGCCTCTTTAAATTCAAATAAATGAGCAAATACAAACTCGTACTCTGATTTGTACTTTCTTAACAACTTTGGTAGATCCTGTATATCTGAATACATATCTCCATCCGCAGCCACTTTACGAGAAATATAATAAGCCCTCGACTCCTGTTTATCTCCTCCTTTAGGTCCCAGCCAATGACCTTTGAGCAGATTGAAAAATTCAGAATTATGTGTAGAAACAAACAATTGTCTACATTTATCTAATTTCTCTACTATGAGAGCATAAACCGCATAGACATGATTAGAGTCAAGACTAGATATTGGATCGTCAATAAAGACTATTGTATCCTCAAGAGAAGCACCTTCTGCCTCAAGTGATATCAAAAAATACGCAAATGTGATAGCAGTTTTCTCTCCATCACTTAGATTAACCGCATCCTGGCCCGCTCTGGTAAACCTGAATTCAGCATCACCAACACTCTCTACTTCTATATCGCTGCCTGATAACAAATATTTCAGTAATTCATTGAGCCTTGATGCGCCTATAGCAGACCGACTAATTCGGTTACTCACAGATTGAATTACATCAATAATCTTATTCTTAGCTAAAGAAGCTCGTTGAGACTTAACTACAAGGTCGTCGATATTGTTTTCACATTTATATACGTCATTTTCAATGTAATGAATAGCTGCGTAATGTTGTTCTAAAGCAGTTTTCGCATCTCGCCTTGTCTGCTCTATGCTGATTACTAGCTTATTATGCTGTTTAACAACATCATTTAGCGCTGTTACTATTGATATCCCTTCATCCTTTCGATCTATATCTCTAATCCAGATATTCTGACTTTCTATAGCGCACTTTTTTTGATTCAATGATTCAATTAGAGAATCCCTAAGTTGCTTGAACCATAGCTGCCAATCTTCAAGCTTCACTACTAATTTCGAATATTCCTGGCGCACTTCCGGCATCAGGTCTTTTTCATGGTATAGACTAAATTCAAACTGGATATCTTCCAGCTGACTAATCATTCCATCAAGATCCTGCAGCAAGCCCTCGTATGCTTGCGAAAAATGACCAGATAACATATCAATACGATCATTGGTCAACTCTGCACCACAAAACTCACAAGTATCTGCATCTTTATGAATATCCAGACCATGACGGACCCACTCCTCAAGTCCAGGATTTTGTCTAAGTCGTTCAACCGCTTGATTCGATGCCGTTCGCACATGCAGCTTATTAACAATATTTACTAGCTCTAATATATCAGGCACATGGTAATTAACTAACGCAAGCTCTGCGAAGTTTTCTGAGCTACGAGTAGTTGTTAGCCGTGCCTGTACCACTTCGTCTGTCAATTTGTTAGACTCAGGATTCTCCTTGACTTCTTCAAGCCGCGTCAACAACTGAGGGCGCTCAAAACGTGAATCCCCTGTTAAATCTCGTATTTTCCTCGCGGTTTCTGTTCCTGCTTTCGAAAGCCGTGTCTCAATCTGATATTTTTGGTTCCCATATTCAGTTGCGATTCTCTCAACCTTTGACAGTCTTGTCTGAAGCTGCAGATAGCGTTCTCTTAATTCCACATTGTCTTTGCCCAGGATAAAAACCGCTGGTGCGGAATGTTCCTTAGCAAAGTTCTCATTTATGTAATCTCGATTGAAAACTCGAACTGTAGGTGCCGATGATAAATTATCAGATTCTATTACAGAGGCATCTTCTTTAATTATCCTGAAACTCGCTGATCCATACTCCGAATTCATTCTTTTAAATTCAAGGCATTGTAATACACGGGACAAAGTGGTTTTCCCTGAGTAATTCCATCCATATAAAAGGTTAAATTTATTAAACCCTGGCATTCCTGTTGCCTCTGCGCCAGAATAATCCAGATACATTCCAAAGTTTCTTATATAATCAATGCGATGTATCACACTACTTCCTCTAAATCATTCTCCATTGGAACACGAACTCTACCTGTTAATAAATCTTGAGCAAGACCATTTTTTATTGAATTAAACTTGTCTTTTTGTTTCTTCTCCAGATAAAGCCGGTTATCGATAGCATCGAATCTTTTGACAATCTCTTGTTGCTCCTTTATTTCAGGAAAGAATATAGGCACTTTTGATAGTTTTTCTTGTGTTAGGTGCGCGATACTGGTCTGAGACGAATAATTGTTAAGCCAGCCACTGTTTGCAGCGTATAACATAAATCTAAGCATATATCCCGGTTCAACACTGCCATCACAAGGCCTTAGTCTATGAATTGCCTTTTGGAAGTAAACATTTTTAGCTTCACCTCTCCACATTGAGGTTCTACCAACTTCACCACCTTCGCAAACCAGTAAATCACCATATTTAAGCGAGTATTTTTGTCGTTCAGATGTAGAAAAATCCATTTCCTCAAGTTCGCTCAAATCAACATAGTTCCACTGAACATTTTTATTTCCTAGGTAAAATGCGGAATTAAAACCTGTTTTCGAGGCCTTACTAAGCATTTTACCCAACTGAATATCAAAGACCTTCCCAAGACGTGAAGAAAACCAGTCTCTGGGTATCCAACCAAACTCAGTTTCCTTGTATAAATGAGGGACATCATTGTAACTGGGGCGGAGTTGGCCGTTTGTTTCGATCCCGCGAGTGAAAAGGTCGTGCATCATGCCTTGTTTTATCGCTTGGTATTTTTTGATCAGATATTCGGTTTTTTCGATAAGGTTATCGACAGTGTAGAGGATCGTTCCGATTTTTTGTTGTACTTTTAGTGGGAGAACTAATATCTGATAATTTTTCAAGTCACTAGAATTTATTGCTTCAAATGTTGTGCCTTGACTAACTTGCTGCAATTGAGCTTTTCCGAAATCTATCCAATACAGCAAATATCTCTGGTCTATATTTTTCCCAACTACACCAGCCAGTCCCCGACCAATACAATATTTCTTATCTGCCTTATTAATCTCACCAACGGGAGCCCTAACACTTATTAAAATCGTATCTTTTTGCACCACCTTAGTTGGTTGATCACAAAATATTTTTGTATCTGGATTCCGAGGACCAAAATCACTACAGCCCTGTAAAAAGGCAAATCCCCTCTCATCCTCATTATATGAAGATGAATCTGGAGATTGCCCCATGATAATTTCTGCGACATCCCCTAATTTGCCTTTCATTTGTTTATCCACCTCGATCATTGATTCCTGCCTCCTGAGATACCAACACTTCCAAGTGCCTCATACCCCAACTCCACCATAAATTTCTCAAGCAGCGCTGCCTCTTTATCTCTTTCCTCCAGAATCTGCTTCACTGTCACAGAATACTTGTCCCACAGATTCTCAATAGCCGCGACAAAGGCCTGCTGATAATGCCGAATGTAGACATCATATTCCGCAACCAATAAATGGCGAAAACGCTCCAGAATAAGCTGCTGCGCCTCGTCTTCTGAAATCCTGGCTCGCGCAGCTTCCACCAGGTCATCTTTCTGCTTTTCAGCCGCCTTGATACCCGCCTTCAATTCTTTCAGCTCTTTATCAAGCGCATTGTGCTGTCCGAGCCTGGTGTCAATATCCGCGATATCTTTTTCAATCTGTGTATTTGCCTTTTCTAATTTCTCGACCTTTTGCCTTGCTTCCTCGAGTACTGCCTCTTCTCCCAGCTTGTCCAGCTTCTTGATATCTTGCTTCTGCGCCTTGATGGTTTTCCTGTTATCGCGAAGATCACCGTTCAGAGCCTTGCGGTTGTCTTTCAGGCTTTTCACAATGCTTTTGGGTAGCACCCCGCTTTCGCTTTCATCATCACTGCTTTCCGACTCATCCCCCTCCTCGCCCTCAACAGCATCCGCTGCGGTAAACATAGCCTCCAGCTCGGCGATACGGGCTCGGTCCAGTTCCAGCTTCTCCAGCACATCCGGGAACTGGGATTTGAGAATATCTACCTCGGGGATCAGCTCCGCGCCCCAGCCACTGGCGGCTACTGATTTCAGATCGGCTGCAAGCCGGTTCATGAAACTGGCGAAGGCACCACGGATCTTATGCAGGTTGAGCAAGTTCAGCGGTTCCAGCGCTGCACCAATGGACTCGAGGAATTCCCGGCGCAGTTCGAATACATTCTTAGTTTCTGGAAGGGCTTCGAGTTTCGCCTGGTGCGTATCCCACCAATGTTGTATTGCTTTATGTAACTCCTCATGTTTGGCCTGCACGCCCTGGGCGTTTTCGACCAGCGGTTTGATAGCATCCTTACTCTCTATTGCCGGGGCAAAGTCCATGTAGTACTCATCTCGTGGGACAAACAGGGCCTCGCGCACGCCTGGGTAGTTGTCGAAATAAAACGTCAGGGCTTCGATTTCGGTAATCGGCACACCACCATTCAAATGTGCTCGCACATCGTGTGGCTCCGGTGGTGGGGAGTTATCCACATAGCGGCGGATATTGAGGTTGAAGTCTTCCGTTTCCAGTTCCGAAGCCGGCACATTGCGCGCGTATTTATCCACATCCAGCTTGTTGCGGTAGACATGGGTGATTTTCTCGATATCTTCAGGTCGCAGACTGTTCTGGTTTTTGCCTTCTTTGTATTCACGATCGGCATTGATGAACAGGACACTATTACGATCTTTGGCGCCATCTTTGTTGATGACCAGTACACAGGCAGGAATACCCGTACCGTAGAACAGACCGGGTGGTAGACCGATGACCGCATCCAGTTCACCTTTCTCTATGATTCTCTGGCGGGCATTCTTTTCCTCGCCACCACGGAACAGCACGCCGTGCGGCATGACCACGGCCATTTTACCGTCGGCCTTGAGGGAGGCGATCATGTGCTGGACGAACATGAGATCAGCCTTCTTGCCGCTTTCCGGCATGAAGGTGTGGAAACGACTGTCGTATTTCATGCCCTTGCGGGTATAGTTCTGGGAGAATGGTGGATTGGCGATGACCCGGTCGAAAGTTTTGATCTCGCCCCGCTTGTCCTGATGCTGGGGCTCCATCAGGGTATCGCCCTGGCGAATGTCAGACGAATAGACCCCGTGCAGGATCATATTCATTTTGCAGATGGACCAGGTACCGCCATTGCTTTCCTGCCCGGCCAGGTGCAGGTTGCGGGTGTTGCCGCCGACTTCCTTCACGTAATTGTAGGACTGGATAAGCATACCGCCGGAGCCACAGGTGGGATCGTAGACTTCCATGCTTTCCTGGGGCTCGATGATCTGTACCATAAGGCGCACGACTTCAGCAGGAGTATAGAACTCCCCACCCTTCTTGCCGGCGCTGTCGGCGAAGTACTTGATCAGGTATTCATAGGCAGAACCCAGCAGGTCGGGAAATTCAAAATCCTCATTGCGCAGCGGGATGCTATCGAAATGCTGAATGAATTCAACCAGCACGTCATCGCTCAGGGTGCGTTGGCCGATCTTGCGATTAAAGTTGATATTTTTTAGAACATCGGTCAGCGTGTCAGGGTTGGCCTCTTCGATGGCCGCCAGGGCCTTGTTAAGGCCAGAGCCGACATTGTCCTTCAAGTGTTTAAGTTTTGACCAGCGGGCACCTTCAGGAATGAAAAAATTGTATTTATCGGGATTGTTCAGCTGCTGTTTAATCAGGTCAGGCTTCATTCCCTCTGTTTCATATTTCAGATGGAGAGCAATTTGATCCTGTTCAAACTGGTCTGACAGGCGCTTGAGGAACAACATGCCAAAAATGAATTCCTTGTACTCCGAGGCATCCATTTTGCCCCGGAGGATATCGCAGGCGGTAAATAGCAGATTTTCCAGTTTGCCCAGGGTTAATTTCTGCATGCTCATTTGCCCTTCTCACTATATTTGTCATCGAAGGGTCGGGATATTAGCAAGTACAAAATGGGGCCGGTGAAGAATGACATCCGCGTATGCATAGGCTCCTTTCATTTTTTATTATCTGTCGTTATCCCCCGCACATGCATAGTATGGGAGGGGGCTGGTGTAATTATCAGTGCATCGTACCACAGGATTCTGATGGGAGAGTAAGCACGATTATTTCCTGATATGTTCGAACAATTCCCCTACCTGGCAGTTGAACAGGGTACATAATTTATCGATGGCCTCCAGGTCAACCCTGGTGGCTGTTTCCTTATATAAAAGAGTAACGGTGTTTCGATGCAGGCCAGTTTCCCGGGCCACATCGGCAATACGGAGCTTTCGCTCCCCCATCAGACGTGAGAGATGGCACTTGAGCATAAAAAAATCCTCAAAATGCCATCCAGAATGATATTTTGACTTTGATGGCGATATTCAAAAGTATAGAATATCATTCTGAATGACAATATATCCTGTTAGATTTCATTTTATTGCTTAATATAAACAATATCAAGGACCCGAAAATGGCCTTTCTACTCTATCTGTATGATCGTCTGTCGTCCGTGTGGAGTACTGCGATTGATATACCAGACTCCCTGCAATTGATTCTACTGTGTATGCGTGTTGGTCGATATGTGAGAAAGAAGCTCCCAACGTCAAAAAAGCACCCTGCTCCCTAGCCCTTCCTTTATGGGCTGGTATCCGGGGCGTAGAATGAGTATTTATTCATCAGGAGCAACCAAATGAGCGAAGGGGAAATTTACCTGTATTCAGCCATGGGCATCGGGATCATTGCCGTGATACTGGTTGGTGTTTTTGCCCGATGGCAAATGAACAAACAAGCGAAGTGAAGCCCATGGCCCAGTTACGAACCTGTGAGCACTATATTGTGCACGATAATGGTGATATATCCTTCACCAGAGCAGGAAAAGCTTACTATCTACCCTATTTTCAGAAATTAGGTATAGATCTCGACTCGATTAATTCCGTAAACCGCCTCATCACAGCCAAGCGATCGATCCGCCCACTGGTCCTGGAGGATATGGAAAATGAGTTGGCTAACCGCTCAAATAGCCTGGAAAACCGCTGGTTGTTATCCCTGCTGCAGGGTGATCTGACAGAATTTCATAAACTGGATGATCTGATACAGCGAAAAAGTGCCGCCAATATGAAAATTGTCCGTTAAATGGCAATATTAAGTATTATTATAAGTCGGAAGATAATGGTTTAAATAATAACATCTTGAGTCATCAGGTAAGACCAAATAATAATGGATAATGAAGCTCAGCTTATAAAAATAATAGAAGCCCTTCGAGAAGGGCGTTTCACCTCTGAGGCGGCCGTATCCCAGGGTGTGGTACTCCCAGTACTCAATATGCTCGGATGGCCCGTATTTGATACATCTATTGTCATCCCTGAATATACGCTTGAAGGTAAAAGGGTCGATTTCGCTTTGTGTCATCCTGCGAATCGACCGGCCATTTTCATAGAAGTAAAGCGCGTAGGCCTAGCTGAAGGCGCAGATCGCCAACTTTTTGAATATGCATTTCATACAGGTGTCCCAATGGCCATCCTGACTGATGGCCAGGAATGGAGCTTTTACTTACCAGGTGAGCAAGGTCACTATGCCGAACGTAGAGTTTACAAAATTGATTTATTAGAACGTGAACCTACTGAGTCATCCAGTCGCCTTCAACGATATCTCAGCTACTCAGCCACCTGCGATGGCACGGCTATTGAGTCTGCTCGTGCCGACTACCGAAATGTAGCGAGAGATCGGGATATTCAGACCGCTTTACCACGTGCATGGGATGCATTAATTCAAGAGCAAGACTCACTCTTACTCGAACTACTCGCTGAAAAGGTCGAAGATATCTGCGGTTACAAACCTGAAATTGATGCATGCGCTGCTTTTCTTGAATCAGGATACCTAAACAACAGTCTCATAACCGATACAGATAAAACACAAAAGCCCCAAAGAATTGCAAAACCGCAAACCGTGCAACACAAAGTCTCTCCCCGACAACGTACTGGCGAGAAATTTTCTTTCTCTGTAATGGGGCAGAAACATTCCGCCGGATCAGCCAGAGACGTAATGCTTAGTATCTTCAAGATACTTGCTGAGAATGATGCACACTTCCTGGAACGCTTTGCTTCTCGAAAACATGGTAAAAAACGCCGCTATCTATCCCGCAATAAATCAGAACTATACCCTGGCCGACCAGATTTAGTAGAAATTGCTTCTGTTGAGCTTGCCCCAGGCTGGTGGATGGGAACCAATTATAGCCGTAGAGATATTCAAAAAATTATTGATTTAGCAAAGGAAGTCGCCAATCCTACCATCGCGAACACGGTAAAAGCTCAGGTCGACGATTAAACAGGAGTTTCTAGTCTAAATTACATTCCTGTATATCTCTCATTGTAGCCTTATAATATCCTTATTGTAGCCTTATCCATGTCTTCACAAGAATCGGAATGAGAATTGCGGTCATTATAAGTTTCTTATCGTGGCCTTATCGTTGCATATAAGAATATTGATATTGGGAATGATAATTTTATAAGCACCTTATCGTCACATTCCCATCAAAATATTGACCGATTGCTGCTCATCATGCGCTTATAGGTACTTTATCGTTGCTTTATTGTGCCCGATACCATGATAATGCATTTACTCACTCACGAACTATCTCTGAGTCGGCCTGCCATACCTCCGATATATGCTCCAGTTATCCCGATACGAGAATGACCCAGAGACTCTGCGAGATGTCGTCTCGCCTCCCGGTCAAGCTTTTTGTTTTGTAGGCTGCGTTCAGTAACTGCCTTGACTGGCGCCACCATACCCGACAAGGTTTTGTATTCATGCTGCGCATACTCATGGCGCAGGCCGTGTGTAGTCACACCCAGTTGATCATACCGAATCCCACCGTAATTACGCACGATATAATAGAAACGACGATACCACTGGATGAGACTGTATTCTGCAGGTATAGTCGATCCTGTGGTAAGATTTACATAAAGTTTCATCAACTCTAGTACCTGTCGCTGGACTTCATTCTTGACCTCAATACGCCGATATCGCTTTCCTTTGCTGCCTCGAAGAATCTGGATACAATCTCCAAGGTCTGCTTCATAAGGTCTCAAGCTCAGCGCTTCCTTGACCCGTAATCCGAACGCCCTACACAGTAACAGCTGTACAGCCACTATCTCATCGTATTCAAATATTGCCATTATTGGCTCATAAAGATCCACCCCATTGCCTATCCATGACTTATCTCGGCGGCCTTTTCCAGAACGCTTGTAAACATTTTCAGTTGTAAACAGTAAATGATTCCCAGGCACTAGACACGGCTTTCCAATCCAGGCAAAAAATATTCGCAAAACTGAACAATTATTCTGAATCGTTCCAGGCCCGAGACGTTTTGACTCCTCCCAGTATCTCGCTACCGCATGAATATGTTTTTGCCTTATATGTTTTACGGAAACAATCTTGAAACCGAGCACATCGTGCAAGATGATCAATGTCTGCCTGATTACCTGCCATCGATTTGATTGCGTTTTTGTACTTACTTGTTTTTGTTTCCTGGCATGGCGACAGTTATTTTCATTAAATACTAGTTTTGCCTCTTTAATCAGTATTTTTACACCATAAGACAATTTTGCACGTTTGGTAAAATTTCTGTGCTTTACAGTCATAAGTACCTCCAAGTTGGTGATGTTGCTTTGGAGATCGTGAGAAGGGCAGCTGAATTGCTTGAGTGAATACAGGTTACCAGTTACCGGTCTCAGCGAACCGACAACCCCGATTTCAATCGGTATAGGATTATTTTGTCAGGAAATGAGTGGATTAGAAAAGTGAGGAAATACTGGCCACGATCAATGCATTGCCCAAATGCACAACCAACATAGCATCACGTGAATCGGTCATCTGTTCACTAGATACAGGAATGACGCTAACTCACGCACTGTCTACAAATTCGATGCTTTCTCCGCTGATCTGGACGATCAGCTTTCTAATCTATTGAATAATATATGTCTGAATGGGCATGTAGCCCTGTTGAATGATCCATCAGTAATGGATTACTGGGTTTGATCTTAGTGGTGTCTTGCCGGTTTAGCAGCTCGGCGAGCGATCGCTCATGGCGATAATAGACACCTCCAAATTATCTACAATGCAATTATATTGTCAACTGTTATCTAATTTTTTATTTTACCTGTTGTCATTTTTTTAAAATCAAATAATTCTATGGATAATCTATGACTTACCTAGACCGTAAATACCTCAGGTTTTAATAAAAACATTACACGATATAAGTTCAGAGCTCGATTTTACTTAGCGTGATGTTGGGATCGATCTTGATTGAGTGAATGAATAAATATCATCAACAACGCTTTACATTCCTAGAATAATTAACTAGGATTCTCATATCGCATCTCCATGCAAGACAAACGGCTATATCAATTAGCTATTCATATAGAGTTCAATACAGTCGAACTCTGTCAAGACTGAGACAACTCCTAGGCCATTCAGGCCCTCTTGTTCAATCAGACATTGAACAACTCATATTTTACCCTACTTTGATAATTGAGGTGCGTTATGACTGTGCATGAAACTATTCTGTTAGATATTTTGAAAGAAATAAAAAACCAAAGAGCCCGAATCAACGATCTTTGGGATGTCAATGATATTGCCGAATTTCTACGGCTATCAAAATCGTCGGTGCAATCCCGCGTTATCTGTCGTCGAGATTTTCCACGGTGCGTCCGTATCCCTACCGGTGACACTGGATTGGGTGGACGACGCTGGATTGCGAACGAGATACGCGACTGGGTGTTGCGTCATCGTGAGCCAGTAAAAAACTAACACATATGAAACGTTCATAATTTAATCTAGATAGACAAATCTTTTGCATGTCTACCAATCGTCAGAATAGTCATCAAATAGATCATTATTAGAACAACCATTGTTCTCATCACTCCAATCATCAAACCCACTGCCTTGGTAATCATCACTACCAGACCAATTGTCTGTATGATCATCCATAGAGAACGAGTCTGAGTTTGAGTCAACAAATCCTTCATAATCCTCTAGACTATCCGCATACAAACTGTTTTCGAAAGATGATTCAAAACTATCTGTTAGGTTAGATAAGTCATCTTCGCTCATAGTACTATCGGTGAACTCGTCATTGTGATCCATACCATACGCGTTGCCCATGGTATCCACACCAGAATATCCACCAAGCATTGGTAAACCCGTTGCTGGATTAATGATATCCTCATCTATACATGACTTCCGTTTGACAAAACCGAACCATTCGCTAAATGCCATTGCGACCTCCAGTTAGTATTGTTAGATCTGTAGAATAAACGACCACCTTTTTTTACGTTCCAACTAATCCAATCGCTGAGCGATCTCCTCTGCCGTCGCGTTGTAATAAATCATCAGTGATCGGGGATCTCGATGGCCAATCGCCCTGGCCAGATCCAGCATATCGAGTTTTCGTGCCAGGCGGGAAACGGCCTCATGTCGAGCATCATGAAAACGCAAATCCTCAATCCCGGCCATTTTCACCAGGCGACGAAACACGGTGACGGATGACTGCTGGTTATAGGAAAACACCCTCCCCCGACCACGGGGTTTTAACAATGTCAGTAACCGTACCGCCTCTTGCGAAAGCGGGACATCTCTCCGATCACCATTTTTTGAATCTTGGATCCGTAGAAACCGTCTTTCCAGATGCACATCGGACCAATCCAGGCGCCAGATTTCGCTCTGACGCATGGCAGTCTGTAGCGCGAATAGGAAAGCAATTGCCGTCTCATGCCTTTGTTCTCTGACCGCTTCTCCATCGAAGCCAAGCGCATCCAGGATACGTTCGACTTCTTCGTCACTGATGCGACGGTCACGGTGTCGAGGATTTCGCGGCCGTTTGATACCGCGTACAGGATTATTACTGGCCCATTGCCAACGTTTGCATTGTTCGAATACAGCACTTATCAAATTAAGATCACGGTTGACCGACGATGATTTGATACGTCGCATCTCCTCGTCAATCCACTGATAGATATGCAGGGGCCGTATATCTTCGAGCAATAAACGACCTATAGAATGCCGACGAAATTTATTCAGTCGGTTGTGTTCATATCGCCAGCCTTTTTTATTAGGAGAAATTTCTTTTTGATATCGCAGAAATGCATCGGACAATGTCTTTCCTGTAACAATCGCATCGGGCGTCATGTTTTGTTCCATTTCAACCGCCCAGACCTGCGCCTGTAATTTGGTATCAAATGTCCGTGATTTGTATTGGCCGTTTTTACGTACTTCCGCCAGCCAGGATTTATGTTTGGTTTTACGTATTGACGCCATGAAATTCGCACTCCATTCGTAATTCGTTCGTAAAAAATCGTAAAAAATGGCAAAGAATGGCTAGATGCTATGAGCAAGCGCCAATGCGAATCAACGGTAAGTTATTGAATGATAAGAATTAAAAAGATATGGCCGGATCTGGCAAAAAAGGTATTGGTGCCCAGGGCCGGAATCGAACCGGCACGGTATTTCTACCGAGGGATTTTCATACCACTATAGTTTTCACTACTATCTAATTGATATTTGTGGTCTGGACTTTCTCTTCACCCTGCTGTAGATATTGCTATCTTCAGTTTAGGCAGGAGCCGTCAAGTCTCTACACTTTCAAGGGAATAGGCATGAAACTACACAAATACACATTAGACCAACTGATAAAAGCCATTCAAGAGTCATACTCATTCAGGCAGGTGTTGATCAAACTGGGTGTAGCTCCATATGGCGGCAATTATGAAATCCTGAAAAAAGCGATAGATTATTAATTATCACCTTGATATTTCACATTTTACAGGTCAGGCATGGAACAAAGGCAAACGGCTACCACCAAAATACTCGATATCCGATTATCTTAAAAATAAATCATATATTAAGTCTTATAAACTGAAAAATAGATTATTAGCATGCAGACTACTTAAGCCTGTTTGTTCCAGTTGTAAGAATGAGAAATGGTTAGATCAACCAATCCCATTAGAACTTGACCATATCAATGGGGATAACAAAGATAATAGATTAGAGAATCTGCGTTTATTATGCCCCAATTGCCACGCACTTACTTCTACATACAGGAGTAAAAACCGTTCCAAAGCTTAGCTCGGGATTGCCACCATCTTAGATGCTGAGGTTTCCCCGAATTTGACTCCATTCACACCAGCCGTTTCCTGACTGGGTGCTCAATTTTCATTTAAGTCCCTTGCGTCTACCAATTTCGCCACCTGGGCAGTAGCTATATCTTTTCAATTGATCAGATATTGGAGGGACTATTTTATTGGAACTTGTTGTTATTGTGAATCTTTATTTTAAATCATTACAGATTGAATCAGGATGGAGATGGCAGTGAGATGAATGGGACGAAAAGATATATGGAGGCGAGACCCGGAATCGAACCGAGGTACACGGATTTGCAATCCGCTGCATAACCACTCTGCCATCCCGCCAATGTGAAAAAACCCCGGTGGTATGCCGAGGTTTTTTTGATCGTAGATCTGAATCTGGAGCGGGAAACGAGATTCGAACTCGCGACCCCAACCTTGGCAAGGTTGTGCTCTACCAGCTGAGCTATTCCCGCAAACAGGCCGCTATTTTAAAGCCAGTTACAAATGTGTCAAGTAGATTTTATCCCTGGCCTCAGGAAATAAACTCCTGCCGCGCGGCTCGCAGGTAAATCACCATGGATACAATAGTGAGAACTGCCGCAATAATCAACAGGCCAAAACCCACCGGGTAGGTGGGAATACCGATCCAGTCATCCCGGTGCAGCAGGAAAATAATGGCAAACATCTGTGCCGTCGTCTTGATTTTGCCGAGCATGGAGACCGAAACCTTGGAGCTCTTGCCCACTTCCGCCATCCACTCTCGCAAGGCGGAGATGGTGATTTCACGGCCGATGATGACGCAGGTGGAAATGACGATAAAAACATTGTTGTACACTGATACCAGCAGCACCAGTGCCACCGCGACGATTAACTTATCGGCAACCGGATCCAGGAAAGCCCCCAGGGACGACTGCTGGTCCAGTTTGCGAGCCAGGTAGCCATCAAACCAGTCGGTGATGGCGGCAGCGGCATAGATCCAGGCACAGGCAGGTCTGGCCCATTCGAAGGGTAAATAGAAGGCCACCACGATGACAGGGATCATGGCGATGCGGATCAGGGTGAGTGTGTTGGGTAAATTCAATCGCATACTTATTAATATTATCTTGTCCGCAGCTCATCATATATGATTTGAGCCAATTTTCTACTGATGCCGGGTATTCTCTGTAAATCTTCCACCCCTGCCTGCTTTACTCCCTGGATGCCACCAAAGTGCCTAATCAGGTTCTGGCGCCGTTTGGGGCCCAGTCCGGGTATAGACTCCAACAGCGACTGTTTCCGACTCTGGGCACGTTGCTTGCGATGCCCGGTGATGGCAAATCGGTGCGCTTCGTCCCGCAGATTCAGGATCAGGTGAAATCCCGGTGAATCCGCCGGCAAGTACACTTCGCCGCGACCGTCGTTGAATACCAGTTTCTCCAGCCCGGCCTTGCGCCCTTCCCCCTTGGCCACGCCCACCAGTAAGACATTATCGATGGCCAATTGATCCAGCACTTCGATGGCCTGGCGTAGCTGACCTTTACCGCCATCAATAAACAGGATATCCGGCAGCTTGCCCTCACCCTTTTTCAGGCGTGCATAACGGCGCTGCAGCGCCTGGCGCATGGCACCGTAATCATCCCCCGGCTCGACCCCTTCGATGTTGAAGCGACGATAATCCTGCTTCAGCGGACCTTCCAGGTTGAATACCACGCAAGAGGCCACGGTGGATTCCCCCTGGGTGTGGCTGATGTCAAAGCACTCCAGTCGTTCCGGAAGACTGTCGAGCTGCAAGCGTTCCTGCAGGTCTTCATAGCGCTTGAGGATGCTGGCATTGCTGGCCAGGCGGCTGCTAAGGGCAGTTTCGGCATTCTGCAGTGCCATCTACAACCAGCGCTGGCGATCGCTCCTGACCCGTGCGCTCAGTTTGACCCGATGCTGGTGGTGCTCGTTTAGCATGGATTCGATCAGTTCCTGTTCCTGGAGCTGGTGACTGAGAATTAATTCCGGTGGGCAGTCACGATCGAGATAATACTGGGACACAAATGCCTGTAATACTTCGGCCTCATCCAGCGCCTCCGGCAGGCGCGGAAAATAACTGCGATTCCCCAGGTTGCGGCCTTCGCGAATGGAAAACACCTGCACACAGGCCTGTCCCCCGCGGGAAACACAGGCCAGCACGTCCGCATCCCTGCTGTCACTACTGACATACTGCTTCTCGATGATTTTCTGCAATAAGCGCAGACGATCCCGGTATTCCGCGGCTTTCTCGAAGTCCAGCTTCTCGGAAGCGGCTTCCATTTTCTGTGCCAGCGATTCGATCAGCTGGGTGTTCTTACCTTGCAGGAACAGCATCGCCTGCTGCAGGTCCTGGGCATAGTCCTCCTTGCTGATGTACCCCACACACGGCGCCGTACAGCGTTTGATCTGGTACTGCAGGCAGGGACGCGAACGGTGATTAAAGTAGGAATCTTCACACTGACGGGTGCGAAACGTTTTATGGATAAAATTCAGGCTTTCACGCAGGGCGCCGGCACTGGGATAAGGCCCCAGGAAAGTACCAGGGAGCTTGCGACTACCGCGGTACAGCGAAATCCGTGGGAAATCCTGCTCGGTGGAGACGTACAGGTAGGGATAGCTTTTATCATCCCGCAGCAGGATATTGTAACGTGGCCGGTGCTCCTTGATGAGATTGCTCTCCAGCAGCAGCGCCTCGCCTTCGGTGTGGGTAATGGTGGTTTCGATATGATGAATCTGGTTCACCAACGACAGGTTCTTGTTGCTCAGGCCAGTATGGCGGAAATAACTGCTCAGGCGTTTTTTTAAATTTTTCGCCTTACCCACATACAGGATTTCCCCTTCCGCATTGAACATGCGATACACGCCCGGATGGGACGAAACATTTTTCAGGAATGCCCGGTGATCAAAAATGGTGACCTGGATGTCGTCTGGAGGAATCATGAGGGATATTGTAAAGCTTTTGACACGGGGCCGCTGACTGTAGGTGCGAATGAATTCGCACCTACGACCAACAATCCTCTCTGCGTCTCTGTGACTCCGTGTCAAAAGCTTTGCGGTTCAATCATCCAGCAACTGCTTCACTCGCGCGAAAACCTGCTTGAACATAGCCGGCGTCAAGCGTCGGGTCTGGGTGTTGTAACGGCTACAATGATAGGAATCCACCATGGTCAGCTCCCCTAACCGGTGCTCCGCACCATGGCCAAATTTATAGGGGCTGAGCTTATAACCCAGGGTCTTGAGTACAGCATTATGGGCTATGCCACCCAAAGCCAGTAGCACACTACCGGGGGCCAGCGATTCAATTTCATTTTTAATAAACGGATTGCAGGTATTGATCTCATCACCGGTGGGCTTGTTCTGTGGTGGCAGGCATTTCACCGCATTGCTGATGCGACAGTTATGCAGTTCCAGGCCATCATCTTTATGCCGGGACTCAGGCGCACTGGCAAAGCCAAATTCGTACAGGGTTTCGTACAGCAGTATGCCGGCATAGTCGCCGGTAAACGGCCGACCGCTGGCATTGGCACCATGGTAACCGGGCGCCAGTCCGACAATCAGCAGGCGGGCAGCCGGATCACCGAATGGCGCCACCGGACGGGCATGATAATCCGGGTGCTTGCTTCGTACTTGTTCGAGAAACGCCGCCAGTCGCGGGCATTGGGTACAGTTAATATCAAAAATGGGGGTTGGCATTTATTCGATAATCTACTTTATATATTTACTTTAAGTTATTGTTTTTATTCGTCTTCGAGTAGCCCGTGCTTGATAGCCAGGTGCATCATTTCCACATCATTGGATACATCCAGTTTTTCATGCAGGCGCTTGCGGTAAGTACTCACGGTTTTGGGGCTGAGGCTGAGCATGTCGGAAATCTGGTTGGTGCGCATACCCTCGCTGATCATGATCAGCACCTGCAGTTCACGTTGTGACAGGGTATCGATAAGGGACTCTTCCCCGGGCAACATGGACAGGGCCATTTGCTGAGCAATAGTGGGGGCGATATAACGTTTACCGGTATGGACTTTCTGGATGGCTTCCACCATTTCTTCCACCGGGCAGCCCTTGGTGAGATAACCTACCGCACCGGCTTCCAGGATGCGCTTGGGTAGTGGGCCATCGCTGTGTACCGTTAACACGATGACCCTGCTTTGGGGGTGAGTCTGGCAGATGCGGCTGGTGGCTTCGAAGCCGCCGATGCCCGGCATGTTGACATCCATCAGTACTACATCGGGTTTTTCCTTGCGCACCAGTTCCAGGGCTTTCTCGCCGGAATCGGCCTCGGCGATGACTTCAATCCCTGACTGATCGCCCAGTAGTCGTCTCAGACCATAGCGAATCAGATCATGGTCATCCACCAGCATGACACGAATATTACTCACTTGCTTACCTCACGGTTGATGTTCCGGCAGCCCAGTTTTTGTATGGGTTCTGTACCAGATTTACATTGTAGTAACGTCCATCATCCGTGACTTCCTCGCCAAGCCATTCCGGTATTTCGAAGTCTTCATCTTCAGAATTGAGTTCAATCTCGGCAACCACCAAGCCGGCATTATCACCGAAAAACTCGTCGATTTCCCAGGTGTGCCCGGCGTAGTCCACCAGATGTCGAATTTTATCGACCTGGGGTGATTCACACAGTGTCTCCAGCATTTCCAGTGCCTGATCCACCGGCACCGGGTATTCGTATTCCTGTCTGACCATGGCGAGATCGGCGCTTTTTATATTAATGTTGGCATTATCGCCATCAAGCCGTATCCTCACCGAAGCTTTGGCCATCGAGCCAAGATAACCCTGGCGTATGTTGCGGCTGCTTTTCACCTGGTCGCGCCAGTTATCATTTTTTAGAAGAAATTTTTTTTCGATCTCAGTAGGCATCCAGCGACTCCATGAAAGAATACCTATCATACTTTAATCTGGACGACGACGTCACCTATATGAACCATGCTGCCGTAGCGCCCTGGCCTTGTGCAACCGTGCAGGCGGTGCAGGATTTCGCCTCAGAAAATGGACGCATGGGCTCGCGACATTATTCCAGCTGGTTGAGTAAAGAATCGCAATTACGGGAACAGCTGTGCCAGCTGATCAATGCCCCGGCGCCAGAGCAGATCGCGCTGCTGAAAAATACCTCGGAGGGCCTGTCCCTGATCGCCTATGGCCTGAGCTGGCAGGTCGGTGACCAGATCGTGATTGCCGCTGAAGAATTCCCGTCCAACCGGCTGGTATGGGAATCCCTGGCGGACCAGGGAGTGGACCTTGTAAAAGTAGACCTGCAAGCATCGACAGACCCGGAACAGGCCTTGCTAGATGCGATGAATGAACACACTCGCCTGTTGAGTATCAGTGCAGTACAGTACAGCTCCGGGCTGCGCATGGACCTGGTACGGCTGAGCCAGGGTTGTCGCGAACGTGAGGTACTGCTGTGTGTGGACGGTATCCAGCAGATCGGCGCGCTGCAATTCGATGTACAAAAAATCCAGGCAGATTTTGTGGTCGCCGACGGGCATAAATGGATGCTGGGACCGGAAGGCCTGGCGTTGTTCTGGTGTCGTCCGAAGCTGTATCCCCAACTGCGCCTGTTACAGTACGGTTGGCACATGATGGCCGACCTGTCGGACTTCAACACCATGAACGTACACCAGCCCGCCACCACGGCACAGCGATTTGAATGTGGCAGCCCCAATATGCTCAGCATTCATGCCCTGTCCGCCTCTATCGGGGTATTGCAGCAGGTGGGTATGGCCGAAGTGGAACAGCAGCTGCTGGAACGGGTGCAATACCTTATCCAGCTTTATCAGGTATTACCCGATATACAAATCCTGAGCCCGCAGGAAAAACATCGCCATGCCGGTATCTTCACCTTTAAACATAACATGGTTTCCAGTGAAATCCTGTATCAGCACCTGGTTTCACAAGGCGTGGTCTGTGCCTTGCGCGGTGGCGGCATTCGCCTGTCACCCCATTTTTATACGCCACAACAGAAACTGGATCAGGTGGCGGCACTCACCAGGGGGTTCATTCAATCCCGGGCATAAGTGATTCCCGCTACATCCCGTTACGTCACAGCACCGGCTTAAGTCCGGCAGGTGCCAGCGAAACCGACTAAACTCAAGACTATAAGAAGTGTCCATTTAATAAACCGATTTTATTATCTAAGGAAGCTCTGATTAATTAATCCGTGAATGATCAGAGCACGAAAAAGGTGAAATGCGATTTTACCTTTTTCTTCATATTCAATGGCTTAACGGCCATTGAATATGGCAGCACATCCTTGTGCTGCGGAAGCTCTGATTAATTCATCCGTGAATCATTCGCCTGGAGCGAATGATCGCGTCAGCCCCGAAGGGGTGAGCCTCATGGATGAGACGAAC